>Ga0209164_1000090_pt1 | contig 287198 bp, 250 predicted proteins | sample MTBNYHSulfiMetaG_FD_187458 | JGI IMG/M metagenome (GOLD analysis project Ga0209164, IMG submission 187458) | Enrichment culture microbial communities from rom New York Harbor, USA that are MTBE-degrading - MTBE-NYH (New York Harbor Sulfidogenic)... | ecosystem: Environmental > Aquatic > Marine...
TTTTCTCCCAGGCAAAAGGAGTAGTGCGACCAAAATTAGGCCAAAATCCCATAAATAAATCGCATTTGACTCGCGCAGGCATAGCCAGCACGATTTTATAAATGAATCCCATTCAGTTTTGCCAGGGTGAGCATGAAAAATCCCTATTTATGGATGGACACAAGGTAGACGGCACAGGGGGAGTGGCTTCCAGCCAGGACCCCCATGGCTATGGCTATCGAGCTCTTCAACCCGCCTTTTCTGGCGGCAGTCCTCCGCCAGATGTGGAGGGTTTGGTCACAACTCAAAATCGCGGTAACAGGGAATTGCACATGAGGAAAAGAATGAGTATGATGGGCAAAAATTGCTTTAGGAGGGAGAAAGCTTCATGCGACCAAAGAACCTGAAAACAAGAATCTTCCTGGATGGCGGAGATCCCCAGGAGACAAAGGAAGCCATCGAACTGCTCGGTTTCCTTGACGGGCAGACAACCAATCCCACGCTGATTTCCAAGAACCCCGGGGTGAAAGACAGGCTGGAACAGGGCCGTTACTTCAGCGAAGAAGAGATCTTTGAAAATTATGCGAGGATCGTAGGGGAAATTTCGAAACGGATTCCCGAGGGGTCCATATCCGTCGAGGTCAATGCCGACGGGAGGACAACGGTGGAAGAGATGTTGTCCCAGGCCAGGAAGATGTTCGCCTGGATTCCCAATGCGCACATCAAGTTCCCGACAATCCGGGAAGGCCTGGGTGCCGCTCACCTGGCCGTGAAAGAAAACATGCGAGTCAACATGACCCTGTGCTTCACCCAGGAACAAGCCGCTGCAGTGCATGCGGCAACAAAAGGAGCACCCAAGGGGGATGTGTTCGTCTCACCCTTTGTGGGCAGATTGGACGACATGGGTTTCGACGGGATGGAGCTGGTTGCAAATATTTCCAAAATGTATCGAGAGGCAAATAGCCATGTGGAGTTGCTGGTTGCCAGCGTGCGCAACGTAGATCATTTGTTGAGAGCGTTGCAGCTCCAATCGGATATCGTCACCTGCCCCCTGGGAATCATCAAACAGTGGGCCGAACGGGGAATGCCGGTTCCGCAGGGCGACTTCAAGTACGAACCCAAGAACTTGAGTCCCATACCCTACAAGGAATTGGATTTGAAAAAACCGTGGCAAGGATTCGCATTCCAACATGAGCTCATTGACAAGGGTGTTGCGGCATTTTCCAAGGACTGGACAAAACTGACCGGTAGATAGGCTCCCAAAAAAGGCAGCGACGCCAGAACCTCGTTTTGCCTGTTTTCCGCAATGACCCTGGGGCTGGGTGCATTCCCTGTTTGTCCTCATGGGCCATCTCATGTTCCCCCTCCCCTTGCCCCTCCCACCCCCGCCACAAAGGCGGCGGGATCTTCGAGAGGGGAGGGGAAGCACTGGGAATGGGAAGATTTTCCTCCCCCCACGTGGCGCAAGCGCTCGCGCTGCGCGTTGATGGGGGAGGATGGGTGGGGGTGGTCGTCTGGATTTTGTAAAGCAATTTTCGAGACATGACACTAGACCAGTCATGACTGAGCGGCTGAAATCCGGCTGTACAAACACGGAATGCACCCCTGGGGCTTCCGTTGCATGGGCAGGCCCGCCGGAGATGAAAGCCTCCGGCCTTGCGCCTCCCAGGCCCTATGTTTGAATCCTGGCGCCTGCCAACAGTTCCCTTTCATCGGTGGTGTAAAGGGCATCGAGCAGGGCGATCTGAAAACTCCCGGGCGTTGTGGCTCGTGATGCAGCCTTTTCACCGGAGAGTCCGAAATAGGCGAGCGCCATGGATGCCGCTTCCACGGAATCCTTGTTCACCGCCAGGAAGGCTCCGATGAGAGCCGTAGCCGTGCAGCCCGCTCCCGTTACATACCTCATGAGTGCATGTCCATTGAATATCCTGCAGATGCGCTCACCATCCGTCACCAGGTCCACTTCGCCGGTGATGACCACGGTCAGGCGCAGCTCCCCGGCCAGCTTAACGGCGGCTCCAACGGCCTCCTCCATGCTGTGGGCTGAATCCACCCCCTTTGGACGGTATGCTTCATCGGTGAGGGAAAGCACCTCCGAGGCATTTCCCCGCACCACAGAGATTTTTAGGTCATGAATCAATCGTTTTGCGGATCCGGTGCGCAGGCTGGTGGCACCGGCACCCACGGGATCAAAAACGATGGGGATTTTGAGCTCGTTGGCCCTTTTTCCGGCCTTCAACATGGAATCCAGAAAATGGGGTGCGGGAGCCCCGATGTTGAGTACCAGAGCCCTGGAAAGCGACACCATCTCTTCCACCTCATCGGGGGCGTGGGCCATCACAGGGGAAGCGCCGCACGCCAGCAGTGCGTTGGCCGTATAGTTCATGACCACGTAATTTGTGATATTGTGGATCAGGGGTTTTTCCCGCCGGACTCTACCGAGGGTCTCTGCGGCTTTCCGTGCCATTTGTTGATCAAACATGGGATGATCCTTGCCTCCTGAAGTGGTCCCATCCGGAAGGAGCGACGGGGCGTCGAGTCCCATCGGGCAATGCCAACCTGATGATACCGGCCTCCCGGGTGATAATTCCCACCTCCGTTACAGGGACTCCTCCCGATTCCATGACCGCGGAACGGATCTTTTCCACGTTTTCAGGGAGACAGGTGATGATCAATTCATAATCATCGCTCTCTCCCAGCACAAGATCGTGGGGATCAAGCCCCAGTTCCGCCGCCGCATTTCGCAGCTCCTCCGTCACCGGGAGTTTCTCACGGAAAATCAGCGCACCAACGTGGCTCTGTTCACAGATGTGTGCCAAATCGCCCAGAAAGCCGTCGCTCACATCGATCATGGCCGTGGCGCATCCTGTGCCGGCGATTGCCTTTCCTTCCCGCGCCCTGTGGACCGGCGCAACGTAAGCTCGAACGAGCGGATGATCCTCCAAGGCGCCCTTTTTTCCTCCTTGCATGAGCATCTTCAGTCCGGCGGATGCCTGACCCGGAAACCCGGTGACGAGGATCGCATGTCCAGGCACGGCCGTTGAGCGCCGCAGGATTTTCCCCTCCTCCACCTGCCCGATCAAAGTGATATCGATGAAGCCGGCGGCCCCGGACTCGGTCACGTTCCCCCCGATAATGGAAGCGCCAAGGGGATTGAGCTCGGCAATGAAGCCCCGGTACATGGCCTCCACGTCGGCGATAGCCGCAGCCGCGCTCAAGCCCAGGGACACGACCGCATAAAGGGGTTCCCCTCCCATGGCGCCGATGTCGCTGATGTTCATGACCATGGCCCGCCCTCCCAATTGGAGGGGGGAGAAATGCTCCGGCAGGTAATGCCTTCGTTCCACCATGCAGTCGCAGGTCACAAGGATTTCATATCCCGAACGGGGTCGGAAGCACGCAGCATCGTCTCCAATACCCTGGCTGACGTCGGTGCGTTGAACACCTTCTGATTTCAAGATTTCCTCGATCCGGTGAATCAGCCCGAATTCTCCTGCTGAAGCCAGAGTTTCCCTCATAGGGCTACCCCTCCAGGTGATCTTCCCGCTTATGAAGATGGAAGCACGAATCTATGGATTTCTTCATATCACTGCCATATCGCCGCTGTCCAAAAAAAATTTGGTAAGGGTTCAGAGGTTCAAGCTTCAGGGTACAGCGCAGCCGCTGGCCGGAGGGGCCAGTCTAATCAAGGACAGAAACTTCACTCCGGCCTCATCGTGGACTTGAGGAGCCTGTCCCGGCGTGAGGTTAGCCGAACGGATCCAAAATACAGGACTGGATTCCGGATCGGGGTCCGGAATGACGAGACTGGCGCATGTCAAAAGTGCTGTAAGAAAAGCTGTACAAAAATGAAGTTTCATACGAGCGGGGCCTCTGGCCGGAGCGGCCAGTCTAATCAAGGACAGAAACTTCACTCCGGGGTCATCCCGGACTTGAGGAGCCTGTCCCGGCATGGGGTTAGCCGGGGGGATCCAGGATACAAGACTGGATTCCGGATCGGGGTCCGGAATGACCCGACTGGGCAAGGGAAAAGTGCTGTAACAAAACCTGTAAAAAAATGAAGTTTCATACGAGCGGGGCCGCTGGCCGGAGGGGCCAGTCTAATCAAGGACAGAAACTTCACGAAGGACATTGCAGTTGGATCGTCAAAGTCCCCCTTTCGAAAAGGGGGATTTAGGGGGATTTTCAAGGGCTTAGAAGAAATCCCCCCCTGCCCCCCTTTAACAAAGGGGGGAGTTTTTGCCCTGATTTTCATGAAGTTTCATACGAGCGGGGCCGCTGGCCGGGGGGCCAGTCTAATCAAGGACAGAAACTTCACTCCGGGGTCATCCCGGACTTGAGGAACCTGTCCCGGCATGGGGTTAGCCGGGAGGATCTAGGATACAAGACTGGATTCCGGATCGGGGTGCGGAATGACTCGACCGGGCAAGCTAAAAGTGCTGCAAAAAAACCTGTAAAAAAATGAAGTTTCATATAAGCGGGGCCGCTGGCCGGGGGCCAGTCTAATCAAGGGCAGAAACTTCACTCCGGGGTCATCCCGGACTTGAGGAGCCTGTCCCGGCATGGGGTTAGCCGGGAGGATCCAGGATACAAGACTGGATTCCGGATCGGGGTGCGGAATGACTCGACCGGGCAAGCTAAAAGTGCTGTAAAAAAACCTGTAAAAAAATGAAGTTTCATACGAGCGCCGTTTTGAACCGCTGAACCGTGAAAAACGCCTGTTATCAAGCTTGACATACAAGTCAAAACCACCCTATACTTCGCCCCCAAAAAGAATTCGCCGGGAGGATGCGATGGCAGGAACAATCGTTTACCGAAAAAACAACATCTTGGAACACGTAAGGGAAATGATATCTCTCCACCCGGACAGGCCCGCCGTTATTTCAGGCGATGGCAAAGTGAGGATGACCTATAGAGGGGTGGACGAGAGGTCCAACAGATTGGCAAATGCACTTGAAAATATGGGAATCAAAAAGAGAGATAGAGTCGCCATTTTCCAGACAAATCGATGGCAATATGCCGAGCAATACTGGGCTCTTCTGAAAATCGGGGCCGTGTGCGTTCCCATGAACTTCCGCCTGAGAGGTCCGCAGGCTGCGTTTATCCTTAACGAGTGCGGGGCGAAGGTTCTGCTATTCGAGGAAAGATACAGCTCCTTGTTTGACACGATTCGACCTTACCTGTTGAGTGTGAGAAATTATGTGTGTACGGTGGGAGAAACTCCTGAGTGGGCGGAAAATTATGAAAATCTCTTGTCATCTTCCAGCCCCGAGGGACCTTCTCCGGTTGACTTGGGACTGGACGACCTATGCGCAATCTGCTTTACCAGCGGAACAACCGGTTTGCCCAAGGGATCCGTATCCACTCATAGAAATATCCTGGTAAACGTCTATGACAGCTTCGGCAAACGCTTCTCGGAAGGTGCACGTCACCCTGAGCTGGGCTATACCATCTCCCTTATCAATGTGCCCGTGTATCACATTGCCGGGATTCTCACGCTTCACCTGGCCGGTTCACAGGGCGCTGCATCCGTTATCCCCGAGGCATTTTCTCCCGAAAACTTTATGCAGATCATCCAGAGGGAAAAAGTCACAACCACGTATCTCGTCCCCACCATGTTCAGAATGATCCTGGATCACCCTGATTTTAAGAAGTACGACCTGAGCAGCCTGAAATTTGTCAGTTACGGTGCCATGCCGATGCCGGCGGAACTCCTCACCCGGATCATAGAAGAGTTCCCCGCGGGAATACAATATATGGACGCCTTTGGTTGCACGGAATGCAATGCCACCAGTATTGCCAAACTGCCTGAAGACCATGACCTCAAAGGAACAGAAGAGGAGGTTGCGTTAAAATTTAAGCATCTCAAAGGCATCGGCAGGCCACTGGATGAAGGGATAGAAGTTAGAATCGTGGATGAGGAAGGCAACGAGGTTCCCCCCGGGGTAGAAGGTGAAGTGGCTTGCAGAGGAGATAAAGTAACCCCGGGATACTGGCGAAATCCTGAAGCCAACGAAGATTCATTCAGGAACGGATGGTTCTATACGGGAGATATGGCCTGGAGAGATGAGGACGGTTATTTCTATTTCGCGGACCGGAAAAAGGACATGATCAACAGGGGAGGGGAAAATATCTTTCCGGTTGAGGTGGAGGCGGTGCTCGCCAGACATCCCAGAATTTCGGAGGTGGCGGTTTTCGGTCTTCCTGATGAAACATGGGGAACAAAAGTATGCGCGGCGGTTGTGCCCGGCAAGGGGGAGAAGGCCACGGAGGCAGAGCTGATCGATTTCTGCAAGAAGGAATTGGCAAGTTACAAGTGCCCTTCATCGATTTTTTTCTTGGATGAACTTCCGAGGACCTTTGAAGGAGGAAAAGTGATGAGGCGGGTTCTGAGGGATAGGTTTAAGGACTGATCAGATCAGGAAGAACGAATCGGGGGATCAATGGAAGAGCTCTTACAACAGATTTCAAACGGCCTCGTTTTGGGCAGCACCTATGCCTTGCTCGCATTTGCGGTGGCCCTGATATTCGGGGTCATGTACGTCCCGAATTTTGCGCTGGGCGCCCTTTATATGCTGGCGGCTTATGTGAGCTTCTATTTTATGGAATGGGGGGTTCACTATTTGATCACCATCCTCATCGGCGTGGTGATCATGGCCATATTGGCTGTAATCATGGAAAAACTGGTTTTTCGCCCCATTGAGAGTGGACCCCATGCCGCCGGCTTTATAGCCGCCCTGGGGCTATTTGTGCTTCTTGAAAACGCGGCCTTTCTGGGCTTAGGTGCCGAGTATAGGATCATTCGAACCTCTTATGTTCAGATGCCGCTTGAAATTGGCCCCATAAAACTCACATTCCAGCGGCTACTGGTCCTCATGGCCGGAACGGGGTTGTCGATAGGAGCCTATTTTTTCCTGCTTAAAAGCAAGATCGGAAAAGAAATAAGAGCCGTTTCTCAAAATAGGGAAGCAGCAGCTCTAATAGGGATAGATATCCACTGGGTAAACTACGTGGCATTTGCCATAAGCGGCATTCTGGCCGCGGCCTCGGGGGCTCTCGTGGGCCCTCTGGCTTTAGTCAACGCATCCATGGGGATGATGCCCATCACAAAGGCGTTTGTTGTGGTTGTCCTCGGCGGTATGGGGAGCTTACCGGGTGCGATTGCCGGCGGCTTCATCTTGGGTCTGGTCGAGTCATTGGGTGCAGGATATCTCTCTTCTGCGTATAAGGATTGTTTTGCGTTTGGAGTGTTGGTCATTGTTCTCATGATAAGACCGACAGGGCTATTCGGTGCAAAGGAATTGCGAGAGTAGATATGGCAAAAAAGGTTTTCTCCAAAAAAGTTCTGGTGGCTTTCATCCTGTTTATTTTCTTTGCCCTTGTTCCTTTTTTATTCAAGGGGTATTACCTGACGGCATTAGGAATGGGATTGTTTTACGTGTTGTTGGGATTGAGTCTGAATCTTGTGACAGGATTTGCAGGAAGCATCTCCATATGCCACGGGGCTTTTTACGGCATAGGGGCCTATGCCTGCGGCCTATTGATCGTAAAAACGGGCATGACTTTTTGGCCGGCGTTTGTTCTGGGGACCGTAATTACAGGGATTATTTCTTTTTTGGTGGGCATCCCCTTTGTCAGAACAAAGGGCCCGTATTTTGCCATAGGGACGCTTTGCTTTGGAGCGATTGTGTCCTTGATCATTTTGAATTGGGTTTCCCTGACAGGCGGGATAAGTTTGAGGGGCATTACATCTCCAGGCGGCCTGGGCATCGTAAAATTCAAGGGGATGACCAACTATTATTACCTGCTTTTTGCGGCCGTACTGCTCTATATCTATATCAATCACAAGCTGAGGAATTCCAGAGTCGGAAGGGCCCTCATTGCCATACGAGAAGACGAGGAACTCGCTGAGTGTACCGGCGTCAATACCAGGTGGTATAAGTTATTGGCCTTTTCCGTGGCAGGACTCCTGGCGGGCCTGGCCGGGGGACTCTACGCCGGGTACATGCGGGCCATTGACCCCGGTCTGGCCAGCATCGGACACTCTTTCACCATCCTGGCTATGCTCATCGTCGGTGGTACGGGAACAATTTCAGGGGCGATCTTCGGGCCGCTACTCTTGTGGCTTTTACCGGAGTTCTTAATGGTGGCCGAAGACTTTCGGCTCATCATTTACGGTGTTTTCCTCCTCCTGGTGATCCTCTTTATGCCTCGAGGAATAGCCGGACAACTGAAGTACTCGCTGCCGAATATTTCTAAATGGATACCATGAAGGGTAAACAGGGGCTATGGGAATAATAGAAGTAAATCAACTGACCAAATATTTCGGGGGGGTGGCTGCTGCGGATGGCCTTGAATTTCAAGTTGAGCAGGGGGAAATACTCGGTGTCATCGGACCGAATGGTTCGGGAAAGACCTCCCTTTTCAACCTGATCACGGGCATTTACAAACCCAATCATGGAGAAGTCATCTTCGAGGGGAAGAATATCGCAGGCCGAAAGCCCTATGAAATCCTCAAGCGCGGTATCGCAAGGACCTTTCAGGCAACCAGATTGTTCAGCGAGATCGATGTGCTGCACAACGTGATGATCGGATTCCACAGCAGAACAAAATCAGGGTTCGGCGGGGTCCTTCTCGGATCGAGAAGCGCTCGAAAGGAAGAAAAGGAGGTTCCTGAAAAAGCAAGGGAACTGCTGCACTTCATGCACCTGGACCACGTAAAGGATAAGCTGGCGGGCAATATCACCGGTGCAGAGCAGAGACGGCTCATGATTACCATAGCCCTCGCCACCGACCCCAGGGTCCTCTTACTGGATGAGCCAACCGCGGGAATCAGCATGGAAGAGGCTTCAGAGCTGCTTGAGCTGATCATGGAAACCCGAAACAGAGGAATGACCGTTTTGCTCATCGAACACAATATGAAGGTGGCTATGGGGATTTCAGATCGTATGATCGTCCTCAATTTCGGAAAGAAGATTGCAGAAGGAGTCCCTAAGGAGATCGCAGAGAACGAAGACGTCATTGAGGCCTATCTGGGGAGAGATTAGGGATGCTTGTATTAAAGGACATTCAGACACATTACGGAAGATTGGAGGTCCTCAGAAAGATTTCCCTCGAAGGGAAAGAAGGGGAAATCGTTGCGGTGTTGGGTGCCAATGGTGCAGGCAAGACAACCCTGCTTAAAACGATATCCGGTCTGATAAAGCCGACCTCGGGCCAAATAGAGTTCCTCGGACGGAGGATAGACGGGCTCGCGCCCAAAAATGTAGTGGAGCTGGGTATCTGTCATGTGCCGGAAGGGAGGGGGATGTTTCCCTACATGACGGTCCTGGATAATCTGGAATTGGGTGCCGTGAGGAGAAGGGATAAGGCCGGGATCAAGAAAGACCTGGAGCAGGTCTACGAGTTGTTTCCCCCTCTCCGGACGAGGGCGAAGCAACTGGCCGGTTCTCTGAGCGGTGGTGAGCAGCAGATGGTCACCATCGGTCGGGGGCTCATGTCAAGACCGAAACTCTGTTTGCTCGATGAGCCTTCTTTGGGATTGGCACCCATCATGGTAAAGGAGGTCTCCATTATTATAAAGAGCATCAATGAGCAGGGCGTCACCGTGCTGTTGGTGGAGCAGAACGCGAAGATGGCTTTGGCTATCGCGCACAAGGGGTATGTCCTGGAGACGGGAAGAGTGGTGCTGGATGGTCCGTCCGGAGATCTCCTTCGAAATCAAGAGGTCAAGAAGGCTTACCTGGGAATGTGACCGGGAGAGGGGAAAAAACCGGAATTGGGAAGGGGGGTGAGAGGCGGAACGAGCCAGTCTCCAATTTCTATTTATGAATGGATGGACACGAGCCAAGGGAATCTCGAGGCATGGAGGTGATTCGTGCCTGGAATGAAAAGCGTCATTCGACTTCATCAAGGAGGGAGGGCCATGCAACGTTTATTGAAGGTCGCAGGGATAGGAATATTTCTGATGATGGTTCTTTTAATTTTTCCGGGTTCCGGCGTCATGGCGAAAACAGGAACCGTCAATATTGGCGTTATCTACCCATTGAGCGGTGCTGCCGGCTTTGTCGGGCAGGACGCTTTAAGGGGGATTGAATTAGCGGTGGAGCAAATCAACAGCCAGGGCGGAATTACCGTAAAGGGGAAGAAATATCTTTTCGAGATACGCTCATACGATGATGAAGCCACTCCCGCCAAGTCCGTCATCGGCCTGCGAAAACTCAAGGATCGCTACGATATCCCCGTGGTCGTGATGATGTTCAGTGGCCCCTCACTGGCCGTCATCGAAAACAATGTTGATTTGAATATCCTTTGGACGGGAATGGCGATGCATCCGGACATCACCAATTCCGGTAACCCCCTGGTCATCAGGCACAATTGCCCGATCACCGACACGGCCAAACGCGTGGCAAAACGGCTGGCTGATTTTGGATACAAGCAGGTGGCGCACCTTTGCAGCATAGACGACTGGGGTAGGGGCTGGGACCAAAATGTCACCAAGGTTTTTGAAACCGGAGGCGGAAAGACCATTGCCCACGAGTGGCTCGATGAGCGTACAGACGTGGATTTTCGCGCTCAACTGACCAAAATAAAGGGGTTGAATGCGGACGCACTGTTCATAGCCGCACATGATGAGGTGGCTGCCATGATTACGCGCCAGGCTCGCGAGCTGGGACTGCAAATACCGCTTATCCACTCAGAGGGCTTCCAGCAGAAAGGTTGGGAGTTGGTTGGGCCAAAAAACATGGACGGCTGTTACTATACAAACAACAGCGGACTGCCTCTAACCGTTGCCGACTATCCCAAGAATTGGCCTTTTACTCCCGAAGCGAAAGCATACATGGAAAAGCATCCCAACATCGCCAGAAAAACCTATGCCAAGGCCTTTGACGAGAAGTACCCGGATAAAACCATGGCGGCCTATGGCTTTGTATCCTATGAGAACCAGTGGGTGGTTAATCTTGCCATGGAGAAGGCACAGACCGTCACCGATCCCAAAGCGATCAGGAAGGCCATGTATGAGGTGCTGCCTCTCAAGCCGGAGCTGATGACCTTTGGAGTAAAGGGCTACACGGAAAATGGGGACGGCATCATGACCCCCGAACTCATGGAATTCCGGGAAGGGATCTGGAGGTTTCCAACGAAAAACTGAACAACCCTCGTTTGTAAGACGAGGAATTCGATCGCCGGAGGGGTGCCGAAAGCACCCCTTTTGCGGTTAGGTTGTCGCGACTGGTGTTTCCTTGGATAGGAGAAGGTCAGCCACGCTCAGCTCAAGCGCTCCCGCGGCGCGTGCGCATTGCGCCGCGCCGACCTGGTTTTGGCAGGCAGGGTCCCCTGCCCTCCGTAAAACCGACCTGAAGAGGGCGTGGTCAACCGAGGAAAAAACGGTTTTTGGAAAGAAGCACAGCATGTACCGAGTGTAGAGGTCGGAGGTCGCCATGGCAGGGAAAGGAAAGGCAAGACTTCGTCTTGAGGAAAAAGACGAATATATGCATCCGATTGAAGAGGCAAGAAACTTCAACGAGAGTATGTACTTCAATATATTCGACCCGACTCCCATAGGGGCATGGTTTCGAATCGGCAACAGGCCCAACGAAGGGTACGCAGAGATGACGTGCTGCATCTATCTCCCCGATGGTCGCGTGGGGTTCATGTACAGCCGACCGGATATTGCCGGGAATGAGGCCTTTCGTGCGGGAGGCATGAGCTTCGAGGTCATTGAGCCCTTCAAGAGACTGCGGGTCTCCTACGAGGGGGACGTGTGCCTGTTGAAAAACCCTCACGACATGGCCGACCCCAAGAAGGCCTTCAGCAGGAATCCCATGGTCCCGTGCCGGGTGGCCCTTGACTATGAAGGGATAGCCCCCATGTACGGGGGGGAAAAAGTGAACGCTGACGGATCCCCCATCGAGGAGGCTCCCGAGGAGGCCTTCGCAAGAGCCCATTACGAACAGCACATAAGCGGGCGGGGAAGCGTGCGGGTGGCCGATCAGGCATGGCAGGTCGACGGCTATGGTCTCAGGGACCACTCCTGGGGGCCTCGTTACTGGCAGAATATATCCTGGTACCGCTGGTTGCCCATGAATTTCGGGCCTGAATTCGCAATGATGATCTCTATCATCACGCTGGCGAACGGCAAACGGGAAATAAGCGGCATGGTCTTGCGGGACAAGGAATACGTGCTCATCGAGGATGCGCGGGTGGAGGCGGAGTACGACCGGAATTATTACCAAACCGGCCTGAAAGCGTGGGCCAGGACAGCTGAAAGGGAATATGAAGTGGAAGGCAGCGTCATCTCGCTCATTCCGCTCCGGAACAGGCGCAAAACGCCCGAAGGCGAGCTCCTCAATACCCGGATCACGGAAGGCATGACGGCGTACCGTTGTGAAGGACGCGAGGGGTACGGCATGTCGGAGTTCCTCGATCAGATTGTCGACGGCAAACCGGTGGGCATCGAATGATCTCAGGAGAAAAAGCAGAGAGAGCCACTTGGGAGGGGCTACGTCATTAAGCGTCGAGTTGGGATGCCTGTTGCCGAATCCTCGAGACCTCGTGAATGAGGCAGGCTAGTCGATTTCACCGTCTTCACGGGGTTCATACCCCATTGCACGGACCGCTTCCAAGTCCCCCGGGAGACCCCGGCGTACGAGATGTCGGGCCATGAGCCTCCTCGACCCTTCCCGAGGTTTATTCTGGAGCAAATCGGACTTGCCGCTCATTTTCTCGGGCCGGATTTCCACCACGCAGCATCCCTTAAACCCGGAGGATTCAACCGTAACGGGTTCAAAATCCCTGTGTCCTTCTTGTTTGGCAACCAGTTCGGTGAGGACCGCCGCTTTCAGTTCCGGTTCCACAACCTCCCGAGCGTATCCACGAACGATGACGCAATGGTACAATTGGTGGGCGCGGCATGGATTTCTCTCCGGATTGAAGCTCAGTTCCAGGTAAGCCAGAGGCAGGTCCACTTGAAAGCACACCCGGGGATCTCGCTTCAAATTGTCCAGTTTTTCTCCCTCCGGGGCCGAGTGGAAGTAGATGGCCCCTTTGTGGAACACGAAGTTCACCGGGGTAATGTAGGGGTAGCCATCCGCGCCCACGGTACCCAACCGGCCCATATGGACGGAATTGAGGATTCTCGAAATCTCCCCATGATCGCTTATCTCGCAATAGGCACGGCGCACGCGCCTCCTCCCCCTCTGAGTTTGCTCTTGCAGCGGGGTTCTCTCAAAGAGCGTTCCCCTCAATTTTTGACTTGGTCATTCCCGGCACCCGGCCTCGGAAAACACCGGGGATCAAACCGCTCGAAGCCAAGCATGGGGTTTACGGGGCAACGAACGGGGAGATGATCAATGACCGCCGCCCGAACACATTGATAGCAGCGTATACAGCGCTGGATGTCCTCCGCTCTTCCCTCCGCAACCTTTTGGACCCATAACGGGTCCGCAAGAAGGGGTCGAGAAAGAGCGATCAGATCGACGCACCCACCGTCTATGGCCTCCGCCGCCTTGTCCGGATCCTGGAAATTCGGGCACATGACTGGTATGGAAACCGCTTTCCGGACGGCGAAGGCGTCCTCCGTAACGGCGTTTTCCCCTTCCGGGAAAACCCTCGTGGCGGATCCATAGCATCCCTGGCTCACGGAGAGGTAGTCCGCCCCCGCATCCTTAAGCGCTTTACCCATTTCGATGGCCTCCGGCAGGTCGAGTCCCTCCGGGATCCATTCTCTCGCGCTGAAACGGTAGCCTACGAGGAAGCTCTTCCCCGCAGCTTCCTTGATCTTTCGGATGATTTCCGTGGAAAGCCTCCAGCGATTCTGCGGGGAACCGCCATATTCATCTTTCCGACGGTTATAGTAGGGAGAGGTGAACTGCGCGAGCAGGTAGCCATGGGCTCCGTGGAGTTCGACACCGTCGAAGCCGGCCTTCCTGGACCGCACCGCGGCCCTTACGGTGGCCTCCTCCAGATACGTGATTTCATCAAGGGTCAGGGCGCGCGGTCGTTCCGGAAACTCCTCGGCAAAGCCTTTGATGGCCTTGGGGAGGGCCTCCCGTTGGACAAGAGCCGGAACATCCGAAGGCCCCACCAACGCCCTCCTTTCATGGTGATGCAAGGCCTGAGACCCTTGGCCGGGTGCAAGCTGATGGATGGCTTTCGCCCCCCCCCAGTGGATCACCCTTGCCAGGTCCCGGAGGCCGGGAATGTGGCCATCGGATGCTGCGCCGATCCCCAGCCCCGGAGAGAAAGCGTAACGCCCCGTGACAATCGAGATCTCCACGATGACGAGCCCCAGCCCTGCCGCGGCCCGGCTGTAATAATAGCAGAGAACCTGGTCGCCCACCCTTCCCCTTTCGTCCCCCATGCCCACGTGGGTGGGAGCCAGAACGACCCTGTTTTTTAACCGCACATTTCCAATGGTCAAAGGTTCAAAAAGGCCCCTGTGTGTATCGAGCATGGCGCCGGAACCTCACGCTTTCCGAATTCGAATGGTCACGGCATTTTCCCGGTCGGGGCATTCCAGGGTAAGTTCATCCGCCGAGCCCCACGGATACTGCCCTCCGAACTGCATCACGTTCAGGTTTGGAAAGATATCGTGATAAAAAAATCCGCAAAGACCGCCCGTGTCCCAACAGCCGATCTTGAGCTTATCCCCGGCCTTGTGGCCGGCGCTGCATTCGCCTTTGACGGAAATGACCTCCGCCTCCAGATGTTTCATTCCTTCGGGTTGAATGGCCATGGTGAGCCTCCTTTCCTGGTTTTTCAATCATGTTCTACTGGATTCGTTTACTCGCTTCCCCGTAGATTTTTCTTACCAGATGATAGGCTTGGTCCTTTCGGGGGATCACCTTCTTCAATTCCTCTGCATAGGCCTCTATATTCCTCAGAGCCTCGCTCTGCAACTGGATGATCCTTTCCCATTCTTTCTGCGCCCCAAACACCTGATCAATCCTGGAACCCAGTAATTTGAGCAACTTGTGGAGTTCCTCTTCGGGAAGATTGTCTCTATTTTCCAGCAGACTCAGGAGTTCATTATGAAGCGTTCGGTAGGTTTCAAGCGCATTCTCCGAGTTGAGAAAACTCCTGTAATTCATGATGCGATCGATCTTTTCCCTGAGATCTTCAAGGGAAAAGGGTTTTGTCAGATAGTCAAAAGCCCCCAGTTTAATGGCTTCTATGGCCGTTTCAACACTTGAGTACCCGGTCATCATGATCACCTCGGTCCGGGGAAAAGCCTTCCTGGAATATCGCAGAAGATTCATCCCGCCTTCTTTAGCGCCGTCTGCATCGGGCAGGTTCTTATCCGTGATCAAAACATCGTACGGATTGGACTCCATCAGATCCAAAGCGGCTTCAACACTGCCGACGGTATCTACGCTGTAGCTTTCCGCCTCCAAAGACCGGGCAATCAAATTACGAATATCGTCCTCGTCGTCCACAACCAGGACTCTCGCCATCATCTTATCCTCTTCTTTCTTAGAAAACGGCTTCCCTTTATTCTTTGGCATGTGAGTCCTCCCCTTTCGGATGAAGGTAATCCTCCGCGTCACCCCCTATCTTGACGATTTATCCTCGATCTCGCGTATGAACCTGTGTGCATCCTCCCGGCAAGTGATTATTCGTATGGGCAGTCCCTCGAACCGACTCAAATCGGCACACGCGGTCTTGCAGCCCTCAACAGCCAGGATCACCTCCCCATCCCCGCTTCCGGGGGAGACGAAGACCGCCCTACCCTCGAGCTTTTCTTCGATCTCCTCGACCAGCGCAATCCGGTCGTATTCCGGATTACAGCCGCCGCAGTACTTGACAGCCACTTTCACGGGCATGGAACCTTCGGGATGAATCCCGGAAAACCGCGATGAACGACGACCTCTCACTACTCGATGCCGCAGAGCTTTTTCGCGGCCCTTTGTTTTTCCTGCATGTTGAGGTTGCGTGCAATCATGATCCTTTGTGCCTGGGGCGATCCTGCGCCGTGCATGGATTCCGTCAAATAGCCCACCGCCGCTGTCCCAAGGGTGAGGTTTTCAATCAACCTCAGGACGTGCATCCTGTGCTCCGTCGGGACCCCAGGGTCGGCCCTGTAATATTTTTCAAGCCATTTACCCGTTTCCGGGGATCGGAGATCGTCCTCGGAGGGCAGGGTCACCATTAATCCTCCCGCGATATCCTGGGCAAGACGCGAAACCTCATACGGGAACCGGGTCACGTTCTGTTTGTGCACATTTGCAAGCAGGGTATTCACCGCGTACGTTCCGCTGGGCTCCCTGTGCCCTTCCGATGCACAGGCGATGCAACCGCAGTAAAGGGTTTCGTTGAGATGGTTCATTTCGATGATCTTGTCCCGGATATGGGAAGCCCTGTCGGTCCCGTTGTACTCGGCGATCGTCTGTGCCGCACCGATCAGGACATCCCCGACTCCCACCTTGCAGGCATAGCTTTGGCGGTGATAGGAAGCGAAAATCTCCACCAGCTGCCCGGCAAACTCAAACTCCCTATACATGAAGACACGATCCCACGGGACAAAAACATGGTCGAAAACCACCAGGGCCTCATGGCCTCCGAAAAGAAGGTTCCCCCGGTCCATGAGCCCCTTTTCCAACTTCCGGGTATCGCAGGATTGGCGGCCTATGATGTAAAGAATCCCTTCCGCGTCGCTCGGCAGGGCGAAAGAGACGGCGTAATCCTGGTCCTCCTCGCGCATGGCAATGGTGGGCATCACAATGACCTCATGGGAATTCACCGCCCCGGTCTGATGGGCTTTTGCACCCCTGACCACAATCCCGTCTTTCCTTTCTTCCACCACGTGAAGAAAATGGTCCGGGTCGGGCTGCTTGTGCGGGGGCAGTCGCCTGTCTCCCTTCGGATCGGTCATGGCCCCATCGATGGTCAAATCCTTATCCTGCACATATTCCAGGTATGCGAGAAAGCGTTTGTAATAATCGGTTCCATATTTTTCGTCTATGTTGAAGGTCACGATGGACAGTGCGTTCAGCGCGTCCATGCCCACGCATCTCTGAAAACAGCATCCTGTGCATCGACCCAGCAGCCTCCCCATTTTGCTTTTCTTCACCAGATCATCGATGCTCTGGTGAATGTGGGTAAAACGATTGATTTTCTTGTCCGTAATCTGGGAGGTGGCCGTCATGATGTCCTCGTATTCCGGACGATGAGCCAGGGCATAGGTCTCGGCAACCGCTTTCATGGAAGGCCGAATGATGGGGTCATCCACCGGGCTCTCCACCCGTTTCCCGAACATGTAGACCTTCAAATTGAGATGTCGGAGGCTCTCCTCATATTGTTCCGCAGTCATCATGGTCATGGAAATTCTCTCCTTGTTGCGCCGGGAAGTCTTCCTGACGGTTCGTGTCCCGCTCCGTGCCTTTTCCGGACGAGAAGATGTGGGTCGCAGGCAGGGGCTGAAATTTCACTCCCTCCCCCGTTGGAAAAAAGAGGCTTGCCCGCTACCGGTTCGGCTTCTTGAGGGCTAAAGACTGAAGATTCGCCGGTTTCTTCAGGCTCGCTCGGGTGCCCCTGGAACCCTATAAATCGCACCGGTCTGCCGCAGGGCTTTCAGGGTCCATTCCCCGCCTGTCCCTTCAATCAACCACTCAAGAAAGGGCCACAGGTCCAGATCGATGGTTTCCATGGAGGGCATGCTGCTTCCAGTGGCAGTGCGAATGGTGACCTCGATTCCCCGAAGCTCGTCCGGGTCTCCTTCGGGCAACCAGCCCACGCTGTAAACGGCGCCGGAGACCCCGCGAAAGAAAAGCCGGCCCCCTTTCTTTTCCAGTTCTTTCCCGAGGAAGTCCTCGAACTCCGGATAATGGCCGGGCGTCTGTTCCAGCAAAACCCGCTCTTCCCTTGGGCCGACCTTTTCAGCCTCTTGTTTCGATATCCACTGAACGGCCATGATCCCTTCCGCCTCCTATCCGTCACCCTCATCCACCAGGGCCAGAATCTCTTCCGCGATCTCCATGGGCGCATCTTCCTGAATGAAGTGACGTCCGTGGGGGATCATTCTCGGGGAAGTGCAATTGGGCAACAGATCCTGGAATTTCTGTGCGTTTTCGGCTGGAAACACATTGTCCTTTTCTCCCCAGAGAAGCCTGCACGGAAAACGGAGTGTGGGAAGCGCCGCTTTCATTTCCGCCATCCTGTCCCAGTTGAGATCGCCTGGCTTGAGCGGAATGTTCCGTGGAAATGCAAGCATGCCGATCCGGGATGCGGGCGAGGAAAACGGCAGCCGGTACCCGTCCAGGACCGCTCCCGCTTTGAGTTTTTCCCTGTTCTCGGTGCTCAGGTAGAGCCCGCGCTCCACCAGGATGTTTCGCCTCAAGAAGAAGTGCGCGCCCACGAGCGGTGCATGCATCATCCGCCAGGGGAGCACCGACGCGTGGAAGACGGAGGGCTCCGGCCAGGCCCAGGTGTTCATGATGACCATCCCCGCCATCCGATCCGGATGCTTTATGGCAAATCCGACCCCGATAGGGCCGCCCCAGTCCTGGACCACGAGGATGACCTTTTTGAGCCCCAGTCTTTCGATGAATTCGGTGAAGATCCTGGTGTGGTTTTCGAGGGTGTACCACCGCTCGTTTAGAGGCTTGTCCGAAAGACCGAAACCCGGGTAGTCCGGTGCCACGGCCCGGCACTTGTGCGTGATGCGGGGGATGATCTCCCTGTAGAGAAAGGACCAGGTGGGATTGCCATGGAGGAGCACCACGGTGGGTTTGCTTTCTTCCTCCCCCTCATCCACGTAGTGCACCCGATGGCCCTGCACTTCCATCCACCGGCTCTGGAAAGGGTAGATCCGACGAACGTGCTGTGGAATTTCCATAGGGTTAACCTGCCTCGCCCGACATGGGATATAAGCGCTGTCATCGCGGGTGGGAATCCGCGATCCCCTTCGAAATCTCAGCATAATCCAAATACAAAATAAACCTGCGTTAAAATAACCCTTTAAAAAAGCTTCTTATATGTTTTCTTTGTCCCATGTCAAGGCAAACTTTTTCCTCCGCGAGTTCGCCCCAAGCCTGCCCGGCGCCGTTTCCATCGCTCCAAGACCATCCACATGCCAAGAGCATCGGTTCTCAGAAGGCCGCCTGCTTCCCATTGGGATCAGGGTTTTTTTCCGTAGTCGAACCAGCCCCGACCCGTCTTTCTTCCCAGGTGGTTCGCATTGACCATCTGTTTGAGGATGGGCCGGGGTCTGAACCTTTCCCCATAGGCATCGCACATGATCTGCTGGACCTTTAAACTCAGAGAGTTGTCTGTCAAATCCATAAGCGCAAGAGGTCCCACCGGGTGCCCCAATCCCAGCTTACAGGCCGTGTCGATATCCTCGGGAGAGGCAACCCCTTCTTCCACCAGCCTGTTCGCCTCGATGAAAAAAACGTGGAGAAGCCGGTTCACGGCAAAGCCGGGCACATCTTTCACCCGAATCGGCGTTTTTCCTATTTTGCGGCAGCAATCCAGCATGAAAGCGACGGTCTCCTCTGCCGTTTCCAGGCCCGGAATCACCTCCACGAGCTTCATGACCGAAGCAGGAGAAAAGTAATGCGTTCCAATGAATCGCTTTCTTCTGTCCGCGTTCACGGACGTTGCCAGAAGCGTGATCGGAATGCTCGAGGTGTTCGTGGCAAAATAACACTCCGCTTTGCAAGTCCTGTCCAGTTGAGAGAAAACATTTTTCTTGGTTTCCACATCCTCGAAAACGGCCTCCACCACCACGTCCACATCTGCGAAAACCCCGTACTGGTCCGTGGGGGTTATTCGAGACAGCGTGCCGCTCTTCTCCTCTTCTTGAAAACGCCCCTTCTGAATAGCCTTGTCCAGAACCCCCACCAGGCGTTCCTTGCCCTTCTGCGCGAGATCGAGCTTCTCCTCCTTCATGACGACCGGGTGGCCCGAAGTGGCGAAGCAAAGAGCAATTTCAGCCCCCATCATCCCCGCGCCAACGACTCCGATTTTGCTTTTTTCTCCCATGATCTCTCCCTCCCAATTTATTCGATGCAGCCAAAACCCTCTTCCATCAAGCTCGTCATTTTTCTAAGGGTTAAGGGGTGAACTCCCCTCAGGGCCTATTCGGACGCCCGGATCATCCCTCATGACCCCCTAACGCGCGACCTGCCCTTCCTTCTCACATGGAATCCCGTTTTCGTCCTGAAGGAGAAGGTTTCAAACCCAGCCCATGAAAAACCGACCCGCACCCGGTCAGCTTCACTGGTATAAGATCACACCCCGCGCGTTCCTTCCGGCTTCCATGTCCTGGAAGCCTTCATTGATCTGATCCAGAGTGTAACGCTTGGTGATCAGTTCATCCAGTTTAAGCCGGCCGTTTCTGTAAACGTCAAAGAGAACGGGAAGATCGGCACGAGCATTTGCCGAGCCGTAATAACAGCCGAGCACATTTTTCTCCAGCAGGGAAATTTGCGCCAGGGGAAGTGTCAGGGTATCGGTCTGCGAGGACACACCCACGATCACGGCGTTCCCGCCCCGACGAATGAGATTGAACGTTGTCAGTGCGGTTTCGGGCTTCCCCAGGACTTCAAAAGCATAGTCGGCACCCAACCCCCCTGTGATCTCCTGGACCTTCTGGACCGGATCCTCTCGGGAAGCGTTGACCACATGGGTTGCACCGAATTGTTTCGCGAATTCAAGTTTGTTGTCGAGGACATCTATGGCGATGATTTTGGTTGCGTTCGCCAGCACTGCACCCTGAATCACATTGAGACCCACACCTCCTACAGCCACCACGGCTACGCTGCTCCCTGCCTTGACCTTGGCTGTATTGAGAACCGCACCGACCCCCGTGATCACCCCACAACCCGATACCGAGGCCACATCGAACGGGATATCCTTGTCGATGGGAAGAACACTCTGTTCGTTGACCACATTGTATTCGGCAAAGGAACCGACCCCAAGCATCTTTCCAATGCCCTGGCTTTCCTTTCTCAAGCGATGGGTTCCGTCCAGCATGGTCCCGTTTCGAGTCATGTCCCTGAGCTTGCAGAGATACGGCTGCCCCCGCAGACAGTAATAGCAATCCCCGCATGCAGGGACCCACATGAGGAGCACATGGTCCCCGGGCTTCACCCGGGTCACATGGGGTCCCACTTCCTCTACGATCCCCGCACCTTCGTGGCCGGCCACACAGGGAAGCGGGGGCAACGTGATCACGCCTTTGATGACGGAAAGATCACTGTGGCAAAGGCCCGCAGCTTTGAATCGAACCAGCACCTCTCCTTCCTTAGGCCCCGCCAGTTCCAGATCTTCGATCACCATCGGCTTCTCGTATTCATGGATAACGGCAGCCCTTGTCTTCATCAGAACCTCCTTTCCCGGTAAACCATAATCCCGGGAAGAACGGTTGCCGTTCTTCCCTCCAGTCCTTCCACCTGGGGCATTGCGCTCCGGGGGAGTCCCTCACTTCCACTGATCCAGCGATCGCTCAAGCCTCATGATACGATCATCCACGCTTTCCGCATCCCCTTCATTCCACTGGATCAACTGGCAGACGACCCCGCAGAGATCCTTGGGGCTAAGGAGGATCTCCTTTCGGACCTCTCCTGGAGCCTCCTCATGAGGAATTCTCACTCCCTTTCTTTGCAAGTCCTCTTTGAAAGCCTCCACATCGTCCACTTCCAGGGCCAAATGGTGGAGCCCCTCGCCTTTGCGCTCGATGAACTTGGCAATGAACCCTTCCGGATCTGCGGCCTGATCGAGGCCTATGATCGTATCTCCAAGCCTCATGTAGGCTACGCTGATCCCTGAGCCTGAAAGGCTAATGACCTTCTTGCGAATCAGCTCCGCCCCGAGGATCCGTGTGAAGGAGGCAATGGCCTCATCCAAATTTCTGACAGCAATACCGATATGATCCACCCTCTTAACCTTTGCCATAAAAACCTCCTCCCGTCTCCTTTTAACCACCAGTCTCTCATTCATTCCGTTTCAGAAATCCGGGATCAGCTTGAGCCAAATCGTGATCGAGACGATCCACCTGACCCGGCCCCTCATCCCCTGTCCGCCTGGAAAGCCCCATCCGATTGGTTGAGCCTCATGCTCCGCTCTGAGATCCTCGGGGGAAACCCCTCCCTCGTTCGGTCTTTTAAAGGATTCGCAGGAAAATTGAGCGCCCGGGGGAGCAACGAGTTCGCCCGATGGCGATCGTGGTCGGAAAGATTCCCGGCAGTGGTCACGCGGCTTGAGGGAAGGACGCTCACCCCAAAGCCAAGAAAAGTTTCCATGAGAGGGCTCCGATAAGTTTATGCTGCGCCATGAGCCACTTCTGAGCGCTCATCTAGAACAGGGCGCCTCAGGCTTGATCACCGGAAGTCCTTCGAATGCTTCATATAGCAGCGCAATGATCAAGTCAACCTCAACGTTGGCAACGTTCATTGAACGACCATGCAAGGCAAGGGTCCCGAACGCTGGAGAACAGTTTTGGAATCTTTTCCGAAAAACCCTTGGCGGAGTGATCGGGGGAAAAGACAAGGATCCCCAAACCGGCACAAAAGGCTCTCAAGAAGGCATCAGACGACGGCACCACGAATTGCATCCGGGAGGCGGGAGGGTTCTCTCCCTGCGGGGATGAGTGGATCTCACAAAAAAATGACATGACTATTTAGTTGACAATTCATAAAGCAATCATGTATACAGCTTCGATATGGTGGGGGTGAACAGGGCGGAACTTGCGCTGTCTTGCTTTCGGGCATGATCCGGTTCGGCCCGGGAGGTAACTTTTTGTGTGTCAACCCTTAGGGCCTCGACAAAGGCAAAACAGGAGGTGTGAGAATGAAAAGGACATTGGGAATTGCCGCGATGATCATAGCAGGGCTTTTCTTGTCGGCGACCGTGTTTGTCCCTTCACAGGCCGGAGCCGCACCCATTACACTCAAATTCTCGGATCCCTCTCCTGACGGCCAGTGCCGTACCATCGCCTATAAAAAATGGGGAGACTGGCTCGAGGAGCGAACGGGAAACAAGATCAAGTTCGAGTGGTACTGGGCGCAGTCGCTGGCAAAGGCCAGGGACAACGTCGATGCCACAAAGGGCGGCCTTGCGGATATGTCCACGAACTCGAGCTTTGGCTATCACAAGAGCCTGTTTCCTATATGGCAGTTTTCGGAACTCCTCTTTCTCGGCCCTGCAGACCACGGCGCCCACGCCTGGACGGTCAAGGAACTTTACGAGACGATTCCAGTGCTTAGGGAAGAGCTGGATAAGGCGGGGCTCAAAATCATCGGCATTGTGGGAGCCCACGCCACCCATTTCATGTCCAGGAAGCCCATCAGGAAGTTGGAGGACTTCAAAGGGTTGCGCATCAGGGCCTTTGGACCCATGGGGGACTGGTTGAAATCCGTAGGCTCTGCGCCGGTGGGTCTCACCATCTATGAAACCTACGAGGCGATGCAAAAAGGCACGGTGGATGCCACCCAGACTTACATGTACATCAATGTGCCTTACAAACTTCACGAGGTGTCCAAGTATGCCATCGTCCCCGGAATTCAAAATATCACGGTCTCCATGTTCATGAATAAGGACCTGTGGGAAAAGCTCCCAAAGGACGTGAAGGAGGTCTTCGAGAAAGAAGCGTGGACAAAGCTATGTGAACTGGCGATCAAAGGCTATGATGACGACTATAACAAATCCGCCGCGGAGCTCAAAGCGAATGGCATAGAATTTATCGAAATCCCCCGCGCTGAGATGGCGCGATGGAGAAAGAGCGCCCAGGAGCCGGTAATTGACAAATGGCTGGACAACATGAAGAAAATGGGGGTGGACGGCCAGATGATTCTGGACAAGTACGATGAGGTCTATAAAAAATACGAGCGCTAGGGGGAACCCGTGTTTTCACCCTACAGGGGCTTTCTGACCCTCGAAAAATGGCTCAATGGAATCGGCGCGGCCATCCTGGTGGCCATGATGCTGCTGGTGACCGCCAACGTCGCCGGCCGGTATCTTCTAAACAGACCTGTCCTAGGGACCCTGGAGTATACCGAATTCTTCATGGTGGCGGCCGTGTACCTGGCCCTCGCCTACACGCAGTTCTTGAAGGCCCATATCAACATCGAGCTCGTGCTCTCCATGCTCTCCCAGAAAAGGAAGCTCCTGTGCGATTTCATCACCTATATCTGCGGCTTCCTATTCTTCGGGCTGATCGTATGGCATGGGACCAGGATGACCGTGCACGCCTATGAAATCCAGGAAGTCACCTTCGGGACCACGGAAGTCCTGGTATGGCCTTCCAAGTTCTTCGTGCCCTTCGGCAGCCTGCTCGTCTCCGTTCGGTTTCTGATTGATGCACTCCAGGCTGCAAGGGAGCTTTTCAGGAGGAAAAATTGACTGCCACACTGGTCGCGGTTCTGGCCCTGATCGTTTTTCTTGCCATTTTAGCCGTCGGCGTTCCCATCGGGGTCTCCATGGGGCTGGTCGGATTCTTCGGCATCATGGCCCTGAGGGGAGATGCGGCCTTTGCCACCCTTTTTACCATCCCTTACAGTGCCATGGCGAGCTGGTCCCTCTCCGTGATCCCCATGTTCCTCCTGATGGGATACATCGGCTTTCACGCCGGCTATACCAAGGATGCCTATGACGCGGCCTACAAGTGGCTGGGAAGACTGCCGGGAGGAGTGGCCATCGCCACCCTTTTCGGAGGTGCAGGCTTTGGAGCGTGTTCCGGATCCAGCATCGCCGCAACGGCGGCCCTGGGAAGAATCGCCATCCCGGAAATGGAAAGATACGGCTACGACATAAAACTGGCCTGTGGGTCCGTAGCTGTGGCAGGCACCCTCGCGGCGCTCATTCCGCCCAGCATTCTCCTGGTTCTTTACGGCATCGTGGCCGAACAGAGCGTTGGAAAGCTTCTCATCGCCGGCATCTTTCCCGGCATCCTGTCCATGCTTTGTTTCTCCGCGCTCGTGTACGTCAGGGCCCTGGTGAGCCCCCAGTTTGCCCCGAAAGGGGAAACCGTGAGCTTGGCGGAAAGATTATCCAGCTTGAAGTACGGCGCCCCGCTCCTTTTCATTTTCTTCATCGTGATTGCGGGGATCTACTCGGGTGTCTTCACTCCCACAGAGGCCGGTTCCCTGGGCGCCTTTGTCATCTCGATTCTCTCTTTTGCCATGCGCCGACTGAACCTCCATACGTTCACGGAATCCATCTTCGAAACCATGCGGGTCACCTGCTCCATCTTCGTGATCGTCCTGGGTGCCTACATCTTCATCCAGTTCCTGGCCATTTCCCGCCTCCCCATCACCTTCGCAGAGTGGGCCGTCTCCCTCCCCATCAATCGCATGCTGATATTCATCGGGGTCCTGGCGGTGTACCTCATCCTGGGTTGTTTCCTGGACGCCATTGGTCTGATCCTCCTCACGGTGCCCTTCATTTTCCCTGCGGTCAGCGCCCTGGGATTCGATCCCATCTGGTTTGGAGTCATTGTGGTGAAAATGGTGGAGATCGGGCTCCTCACCCCTCCGGTGGGCATTCAGACTTACGTGCTGAAGGGAGTTGTCCCGCATATTCCGGTTGAAACCATATTCGGAGGAATCTTCCCGTTCTTCCTGGTGGACCTGTTCATTGTGATCGGGCTTTTGATCGTGTTCCCCGACATCGCGTTGTTCCTTCCAAACAAAATGACCGGCTAGGAGGAAGTCCTCATAGCCATTTGACCCGCGCGGGTTCTCTGGAAATCACTCTGCGGAAGTTCACATCAGGATACCCTACCATGAAAGAAACGGGCACCTTGTGCTCTTGGGGAATGCCGAGGGCACTGCGGAGTTCCAAAGATTGCTCCGCTGCAAAAACGAAGAATCCGCAAAAACAGGTTCCAAGGCCCAGTGTCTCCGCCATGAGCACCATCTGCATGGCTGCAAGGCAAGCATCCACCTCGGCCGAAGAGGATGCGGCCGGGTTCACGTGGCAGGCAATGAAGGCGGGGGCATGGTAAAAGAGGCGGTCGTCTCCCTCTTTCAGAAGCCCGGGCATCTCTCGCCAGCGGGTGATGTAGGACTGACGCAATTGGTCGGTGAGAGAAAGAGGCTCACCTCTCTTTCCGTTCCTTTCCACGGCTCTCTCGATTCTGTCCGCCTGATGGACCAGGGCCTGCAAGGTCATGTCCCGGATCTCCGCCAGCTTCTGGGGAGTGTGGAGGACCACGTAGCGGACAGGCTGCCGGTTTCCCCCGGTCGGCGCAAACCGGCCCGCCTGAATGAGCAGCTCCAGTTTTGCCTTTTCCACGGGATCTTTCCGAAAAATCCGGCTGCTTCTCCGGGAGCGAAAAAGAGCCATGAGGTCTTCGGCTCCGGGCAGACCCTCTTTGCCGGGGATAGGGGCAAACTCCTCGGAAGCGAGGGAGGGAATTTGAGGGGCGTTTTCGGGGCATACCGCCTTGCAGTGCCCGCAGAGGATGCACTGGGTCTCGTCGGTCACCTTGATCTCGCCGTTCTCCTCCCTGAGCACCTGCCTCACACAGACCGGAATACAGATTCCACAAAGGGTGCAAAGCTCCCTGTCAATCAGAATCCTTTCCATGATCGAATCTCCCATGTGACCGTATTGTGATCGTTCACGCAGCAGAGAACTCGCTGCGCGCTTCGCCCCTTAATCCGTTCCCTTTTTTGAGGACACTTGCATATTGGACCAAAAGGGAATAGGCATAGGCTGCGCGGTGGGGACTGGTGTAAAACAAGGTCTGGGTCTCCCTGGTGAGGTCCTTCAGTTGTGCAGCGGCCTCATGTACGCCGACGAGGGGCATGGTCATGGCCACAAGCACCGGTTTTTTGTACCTCTCCTTCAGGGCCATAACCCTTGCCGCCCCGTTGTAAAAGACGTTTCTGGAGGCCTCCGTGATTTCTCTCCATCCCAGGGCCGAGCCCGCCTCCGCTGCGAGCCTCAGGATACTCCCGGCCATGCCGAGGACAATGAGGCCGTCCACTTCAGGAGCCTCCAGGAGGGTCTCGAGAATGCCCAGGATATCTCCCTTAATCCCCGCAACCATGTCCACGGGGTTGCTTCGGGGCCACCACGGGGGAAGGACCTGATCCAGTTTTCCCAGGGTTTCCTCACTCAGGGGGGAAAGCTCCAGCCCAGTCTGGGCGCACACATCGGCTGCAAGGACCCCCGCACCGCCCCCTCCCGTGACGATGGCCAGCCTGTTGCTTTTTGGCAGAGGCTGATTGAGAAATACCCCGCCGGCTTCAACCAGATCCGTCATGTTCTGGACCCGGATAATCCCGGCCTGCCTGCACATGGCGTTGAACACATGGTCGGAGCCGGCCACCGCTGCCGTATGGGACCTGGCAGCCATGGATCCGGCAGGCGTCACGCCTGCTTTCAGGGCCAGGACGGGCTTTTTTCTGTTCACCCGTCTAACCACCTCCAGGAATTTCCTGCCATTCCGGATTCCCTCCATATACATCAGAATGACCCTGGTCCGCTCGTCCTGCTCCAGGAATTCCAGATAGTCCTCCATGTGCAGATCCGCTTCATTTCCGCTGCTCACGTATCTGCTCACACCCAGCCCCCAACTCATCAGGTTCCTCACAACCGTGCTTGCCACGTTTCCACTGTGGCCGATGACGGCAAAAGGACCCGGATCCGGATAGTTGGGAGGCATGGTGCAGTAGAGTTGATTGAAAGGACTCATGATGCCGTTACAATTGGGGCCCACGAGCACCATGCCTCCCTGGCGGGCAAGATGGGCCATCTCCTCCTGCATCTGTTCTCCGTCCGTGCCCACTTCTGCGAATCCCGCCGTAATGACCACGCCCGCCTTGATGCCCTTCTCTGCGCTGTCTCTGATCACCTGCGCAACGGCAGACGGAGGGATGACGATGATGACGAGCTCCGGCGTCTCAGGCAACTCCCCTATGCTGGGGAAGGCTTCCAGGCCCAGGATATGTTTTTCTCTGGGATTTACGGGGTAGATCTTTCCGGTAAAGCCGCCGTTAAGCAGGTTGGACAGAATGACATAACCCCACTTTCCGGGGTCATTGGATGCGCCCACAAAGGCGATGGAACGTGCGTTGAACAACGCATTCAAACCCTCGATGGCATTTCTCAAAACCACTCCTCCCGTGTCTCGACTGAGAGTAGTCTCCTGATCACGTGTTTCGCACCGTCACTGTCCGGTTGCCATGCTTCGTTTTTCCGGCGAGAGTTCCGGGGAACCGTGCAGGGATGATCCCTCTTAACGGAAAGCAAAAAACGGTCAAAACAGACCGGGGCGGTCGCAGGAATCATTTTCCTTGAAAACGGGGATCCCTCTTCTCCATGAAGGCGGCAACACTCTCTTTGAAGTCTTCCGACTGAAAGCAGAAGTTCTGAGCGTAGCTTTCAAAGTCGAGACTGGCGGCATAGTCCCCTCCCACCGCCCTGTAAATTCCACGCTTCATCAGTTCGATGGCCACCGAAGGTCCTTTCGCAATTTTGGATGCCAGTTGATCGACCACATTCATGAGGTCGTCATGGGGGACCACCCGCGTCACCAGCCCAATCCTCTCCGCCTCCTTCGCATCGATAATTTCCCCCGTATAGCAGAGCTCAAGAGCCCTATCCATTCCGATGGTCCGGGGCAGCAGGTAGGTGGCGCCCACGTCGGGAACCAGTCCCCGATTCACCCATACGGCTCCAAACCTTGCCTTGTCCGAAGCAATGCGGATGTCGCAGAGCAGCGCAAACGATAGACCTCCACCTACGCAGATACCGTTTACAGCAGCGATCGTGGGCTTGGTGATTCTGTAAAGCGCCTTGCCAAAAAACCCCACAGGCTGAACCATATCCTTCCGCGTTTTTTCCAGCTTCTCACCTTTGATCCTGGCCTGCAGGCGCTCCTTGGCATCCGAGCCGGCGCAGAAAGCCCGCCCCGCACCGGTGAGCACCAGTACCTTCACTTGGTCATCACCGCAGACCTCATCGGCCACCCGATCCAATGCATTGTACATGGTGGTGGTACCGGCGTTGAGGTTATCGGGCCGGTTCAGCGTTAGCGTGGCGATACCATCCTTCACCGTATAAATCAGTTCGTCGGTCAAGTTTTGAAGTACCATTTCCTCCCCCTTTGATTTTAAACCCCGGTCCCCTGTCGCCATTTTATCGGACCGATAGTTCTTGCGAAGGCAAGTGATCGTCTATGGTAACGCATACAGGATATGACCGTTGAGCTTTTCCTTAATCACAAGGCCTTTTTCCTGCAGGTACCTCAAATGGGCAATGGCCTCTCCTGTCGCGAACCACTTCTGCGAAACGGGAAATTGCTCCCAGGAATCACACACAATATCCCAGGTCATCTCGGCCGCTACCCCGTAAGCATTGTTTTTATTCCCTGCCAGAATGGAGAGAACCTCATCCGCCCTGTTTCGATGGTGGTGCTTCAATTCATCAATTCTCTCTTTGCATGTCCTGAAAATGCTTCTGTGACCGGGAAGGACCACGTCCACGTCCATCCGGCAGATCTTGTCAAGACTGGCCAGATATTCCTTCAGCGGGTTCAAACGATCGCTCCAGCACTGAATGTTGGGCGTGATATCGCCGAGAATATGATCCCCGGAGAAAAGAATTTTTTTCTCAGGCTCGTAAAGGCACATATGTCCCCTGGTATGTCCGGGAGTCTCCACGCATGTGAAGTGATAATCCCCGATCGATACGCTGTCTCCTTCCTTCAGGATGTGAAGGGGGCGTTCGAATTTCGAACCGCCGTATTTCTGACCGGGATGGTTGGAAAGCGCCGCACGGACTTCCTCGTCCGGAAACCCGTTGAACCGCGCATATTCACCCATAATCTCCCAGGCTCCACGGCTTTTCACCCTCTCCCCGTCCGGCTGGTTAAAATAGATCGTGGAGGTATCCGTCGCAAGGGTTGAGACCAGGGCGAAATGATCCGCATGCAAATGGGTAATGAAAAAATCCGTTTTTGTCAGATCCACCTCGAGTTCCCTGAGACCCGCATCCATCGCCTCAATGCAGGCCTTTCTGTTCATCCCTGTGTCCACAATGAGATTCCTGCCCCGACCCCGGATCACATAGGAATTGACCGCCTTGAGGGGGTTTCCAGGGAGGGGTATTTCGTTTCTAAAGATATTAGGCAAAACTTCTTCCATGGTTATCATCCTCACCGGGGGTTTTCTCTCTTACCAGAACTGGACCTGGCTCACCCCCTCTTTCTTTATGATCATGTTCTCCAGATCCGCCTTCGCCTGGTCATCCCTGACCGGTTCCACCACAGAGACGGGGAGTCCTGTTTCACTGGTACCGGATTTCCAGGATACCACGGAGCCCGGCACCACAGCATAATAACATCCTCCGGTGCCGCAGCAGGATGAATCCACGCACGCGCTTCCCACCAGATACAGGAACTCCCTGCCCATGTGCTCAAATCGGACCTCTTTGTGGAGCACATACCATCCGGAGATCGTTTGAATCTCTTTGTTCAATTCATGGACATACTCCTTTGTCATCTCTTCTCCTCTCGTGTGTTTTCCGGTATTTTTCCATCCCCAAATTTTGGAAGGAGGAGACTGAGGTTCTTTTCTGGGTTTGGAAAACTCCCATGCACCGCTCCGCCCCCAGGGATGACACGGTCAATCTCTTTCGCAGATTTCCACCAGAACCCCATTGGTCTCCTTCGGATGAATAAAAGCGATCTTCGCTCCTCCCGCTCCGATTCTGGGTTCCTGATCGATCAATCGGATCCCCTTCGCCTTCAGCTCTGCCAGGGCCTCCTTAATGTTCTCCACCCTGAAAGCCATGTGCTGAATCCCTTCCCCCCGGCTCTCAATGAATTTGGCCACCGGACCGTCAGGCTGTGTGGACTGGAGCAATTCCAGCTCGCTATCCGTGATGGGCAAGAAAGCGACCGTTACCTTCTGGTCTGCCACGGTCTCGGTTCCCATCATCTTGAGTCCCAGGACGTCGGTATAGAACTTTCCTGCCTGTTCCAAATCTTTCACCGCGATTCCGATGTGATCGATGTGCTTTACCTTCATGATTTCCCTCCGATTCGATTTTCTAAGATTCCTGCTGAGTTGATCGCCTCCCGCCATAGCTCCAGCACGCCGGCTCCGGTTTTAACCCGTCTATCGATCCATGAAACTCCCGGCCTGCGCAGAGACCGGAGACGTCATGGATAGAGTTTCTCCCCCGGCAAAAAACGCCGCATCCCGAGCTAGCGGTTATAAGATAAGACTCCACGTCATGAGTTCAAGCTCCACGCACAGAGGATCACCCCGAGCCCGGGCTTTCCGGTTAAAAGTAAACCCCTTTGCCTCTTCCTCGATACTCCTCCGGAGGCAGCCTCTTGTCCACGGGAAAGACGCCTTTTTCCTTTGACGGAAGAGCGACCACGGAAAACCCGGGGATCGTGTCCTCCCCTCGTTGATTGACTCCGTGGGTTTCGATTTCCACGCAATGGTCCCCTTCCTCATCCACGGTTTTTTTGGTCACTTTCCCGCGAAACCACACCACGTCCGAAAGGTAGACAAACTTCCGGTATTCTCCGTAGGATTTCTTGAGCCACGCCTCATCTCCCATCCAGTTGGTGACGAGGTTGACGAGCCAGCAGTGCCTCTGGATCCCCACGTCATAGGCGTAAAGCGCACCCACTCCGCGAGCCGCCGAGGGTGCCCAGTGAACGCTGTAGACAGGCTCCCATGCACGGGTGACCGGGTCACGAAATCCCCACGCCGGATGTTTCTTGTACGCCCTTAGTTGCACCCCATGCGCGGCCAACTGCACCGGCGCCGCTCCCACGGAATACGCGATCATATCCGTCACACCACATGGACCCTTCACGACGGGCTTCAATTCATCCCCTACCTGAACATCTTCCCAGTACCTCGGGTTCCCGCCCCTGATCTCTTCAGCGAGCACTTCCTCATCAATTTTCTCCAGTTCCTCCTCTGTCCAGGGATGGGGTATCTGGATGTGGTCGTATTTTCCCTCGCCCTTTTCGGATTTCTTCTTCGCCGCTTGTCGCTCGTATCTGACCAGCATGCAATGACCGCGGCTTACCAGTTCCCCCCGCTGGTTCCAGTATTCAAATCGCTGGTATTCGAAAACCGATTTCCCGGCGAAGGCACTGTGTTTCACGTCGAAACCCACGAAATAGCACTTCGGCGTAATCTTGTCATGGATGTATATGGGCCTGAAGAATTCCCAATCCGAAGCTGAATGGTCTGCATGGATTCCGGGCAGACCCTGCAACACCCAGTGGGGAAAGACACTGGCAGGCCATGAGGGGGCAGCGACCAACGCCCCGTATCTGGTCTTCTCGGCGTACTCCACGGACGAATAGAGGGGATTGGCATCTCCAACCCCATAGGCGAAATTTCGGATGGCTTCAAAGGACGCCGCTTGGTTGAAAAAGGACGAGATGCGCAGTTCAAGCCCAAGTCTTTTCTCCCATTGCCTGAGTGCTTCATCGGTGAGAGAGCTTTCGGCCAGTTGCGCGATCTCCATCTCCGCTTTTTTTTCCATATACCGTTACTCCTTTCTCAGTCCGCCGGCCGGAGCTCTGATCCGATGGTCCACACCGCATCGGCGGATTCTCAAGCCCCGACCAAGACTCCTTCCCGATTGTCAGAAGTTTCGCATCGTGGGAAAGAACTGGCTGTCTTCCTCAAGGTAGGCCGCGAGCACTTTCTCACAATCCGGGCATGTCCTCTCGATGACCGTACCCTTATCGTTTTCGAATCGATTCTCCTGAGGCGGTTTGTCCCCTCCACACCAGGGGCATTTTTTGAACGTACCCATATCAAAGTCCCTCCATGTTATTGGTCAATTGGTTCATTGGTTAATTGGTCACTGCAAGCACTGCTTACCGGCAACACCGAACTCGCCGACCTGTTTGCCCAGAACCGAGAACCGAGCATCCCAGCACCCAGCACTCAGCACCAAGTGCCCGGCTACCTGTTGGCCTTTCTGTATCCCAGGGCGTCCGTGGCAATGACCATCTTCAAAATATTGGCCGAGCCCTCCAGAATCTGAGGCAGTTTTGCATCTCTCAACAATCGCTCCACAGGATACTCACTGGAATATCCGTAGGCCCCCAGAATCCTCAATGCACTGTCCGCAACCCTCGATGCCACGTCAGAAGCGTAGTATTTGGCCATGGATGTCTCCAGGTTGTTGTTGAGAAAGTCCGTGTCCTTCTGCATGGCGCAGCGATAAATGAGGAGTCGGGCAGCCTCCGTCTCCACAACCATCCGGGCGATTTCCTCCTGCACCATCTGAAATTGCCCGATCGCTTGGCCGAACTGCTCCCTCTCCCTCGCGTACTTGATGGCTTCATCCACAAGACCTTGCGCCGCCCCCAATCCACCGGCTGCAGCCGTCAACCTGGTATTGTTGAGGCTTCCCATGCACAGTGCGAACCCTTTTCCTTCTCCCCCTCCCAGAAGATTCTCAGCGGGGACCTCCACCTCATCGAAAAACACCTCCCCTGTGGGGCATGCGTTCCAGCCCAGTTTCTGGGCGGTGGGGCCGGTGCTGACCCCCCTGGAGTGCAGGTCCACGATGAAGGCGGACATTCCCTTGTACTTTTTTGTGGGGTCGGTATATGCGTAAATCACGCCCGCGTCAGCCACCTGAGCGTAAGTGATCCAGGTTTTGGACCCCGTGAGAATGTATACGTCTCCCCGCCTCTCCGCTTTGGTCCGAAGGCTTCCCACGTCAGAGCCTGCGTTGGGCTCTGTAATGCCGATGCATCCCAGGTATTCCGTGCTCACAAATTTGGAAACGTATCTCTTTTTCTGGTCTTCACTGCCGTATTGAAAGATCTCCCTGGCCGTCCCCATGGTTTGCATGTTGAAAGCGGCCCTGAGCGATCCGCTGACTTTGGCCACTTCCTCGGTCACGACCGCATGGGCCAGAAATCCCAGGTTTGAGCCCCCGAATTCTTCCGGAATCGGGCAACCGAAAAAACCAAGCTGTCCCATTTTGTTCACAAGATCTTTCTGAAACCTGTGATTTCGCTCGTCTTCTTCCACCCTTGGCAGGACCTCGTTCTGAACAAATTTACGTGCCGTGTCCCGAATGGCGATGATCTCCTCACTCAATTCGAAATCCATCTTCTTCCTCCCGTCATTCAATTGCCCATGCTTTTTCAGGATATTCCTTTTTCCGCTTGGAGGCACTCGGCGGCGGGAGAAACCCGGCAACCGGTTCTCCAGGCTGACAGCGCTCGGCCGATCCACAAAAGACCAGCCAAAACAGATCCCCGGGCGGACCTCCTCTTGCCTCTACGGCCTTTTAAAGAAAGATCGGATGTGCCCGGCAATCTCCTCCGGATAGGACATGACAATCGGTTCATCGAAGAGATGTCGAATCGCGCCCGTATCCGGGGTCCCCAGTTTCTGGTAGAAGTAGGTTCTCGGCGAAAATACCGCATGTAAGCACGAGTGCTCATTTTCCACAGAACCCTGGTAAAGAGCCAGGTTAAAGCTGCCCATTCCGAAATCCTCGTAGGCGGCCATGACCCTGGTGAAACCGTCACACAGGGCGGTTAAGTCCTCCTCCAGGAGATCGAAAAACGTGTGGACCTCTTTCACAATGGCCAGCACGTCCCCTGCCACGCCCGAAGGAGCGAATGCAGAAATCCAATGGATTCTGCCGGTTCCGGCAATGTAGCGCTCTCCTCCCCTCTCCTTCTCTATGAAGTCGTCCCAGAAGTTCCTGCCCGTTTTCCCGTAATACTTCAAAGCAGCTTCATCCCTCTCCCTCAGAAGGTTCGGTGGTGACGACGATGAAAGAATCTGAAGATGGGGGTGAATGACCGAACTTCCGGAAGCCGGCATGTAGTTCCACATGATCAGCGGATGGACCGAGTCTGGATGCTTCCGTTCACGGAGCCTTTCGAAAAAAGAAAAACAGAGGCCGAAAGCGTTGACCAGACGCTCCACACTGAATCCGGTCATGGGCAAGAAATGTTCCGGCCCGATGCTGACCACGCCACTGATCCCATCGTATGGGGCCAGATTCGGGAACAGGACCGAATCATGCCGGACTAATCGACCTTCTGGAAGAATTTCTTCCGGAAACCGGGGGGTTTTCTCCAGCACCTTGTCCGGGCAGAAAGGACACCAAACCTCCGTTCCCGGAATGACCGTCCTGAAATCAGGGCTCTTCCATTTTCCAACCCGGAAATGGCAGATCCGCGCCGTTCTGCCGGTCAACGGATCTCTCCTGATCTCGATGGGAACGACCACGCAGTCCCAGTTGTTTCTCGGATCGAGGAATTTGCACTCTTTCCTTATGAGTGTGAACTCTATTTCCGCCATGGAATTCTCTCAACACCGACCCACAATGCCCGCTTGCCGGTTTCCGCGAACTTCCTCATTTCATTTACCGGCGAGACCCGCCTCCCGGCTGATCCAATTCGCACAAAACTTGATTACATTCCTTATTAATAATGTAATAAACTGTCCCCCTGTCAAGAAAAAACTCCGAGGTCGGCTTCGAAAGGGAGACGAAACAACTCACTTCCGGCACGCCTGGGCTCGTAAACCATCCCCTCTATTCACTCAAAAAATCTACCAGGACCTTTACAAACGCGTCCGGATTCTCCTGGGCCGGCATGTGAGAGGCCCCGTCGATCTCAACCCACTTTGCTCCGGCAATACGGGCACAAATGGCGCCGGCCTCCTCACCGGACAGGAAAGGGCTTTCCTTTCCCCGCACCACCAGCGTGGGACACAGCACATTGGACATAAAAACCCAGAGATCATCGGCAACACCCCTGAACCGTCCGGAGAGTAAAGCCATTCGAACGTCATACCGGGGGATCAGGGTCCCGTTCTCTCCCGGGCGGTATCCATGGCTTGCAATGTGACGGCACATTTTAGGAGAAACGTGAGGATAAAGAGTTCGAATCGCCTGGACCACCTCATCGAGCGACCTTGCCTTCAAGGGGAACCTCGCCAAAAGCTCCATCAACGCATCGGCACCCTTTTCATTGCTCCCCGGACGGGCATCGACCATGACAAGTCTCTTCACTCTGGAGGGGTTGCATGCTGCATAGAACAGGGCGTTGCGACCGCCCATGGAATGCCCCACAAGCGTCAGATCATGGAGATCCAGGCTTTCCACAAAGGCCGCGATATCGGAAAAATGATCATCCAGGCTGTAGGCTACTTTCTCGGAGCGTTGGCTTTTTCCGTGACCTCGCTGATCCAGCGCGATCACATGATATCGACTCCTGAAAAGGGAGGCGATGTGATCCCAAATGTGGGCGTGACCCATGAAGCCATGGAGAAATAGGATGGGTGGACGTCCTCCGGTCCCCCAATCCAGATAATGAAACCGCAAGTCATTGAGCTCCACGTATTTATCTTCAGGTGGAAGAGCTTCCATACCAGTGCTGACCTACACTCCGGCTGGCCTGTGCCGCTTCTCTCCGTCTTCGAAATCCTCTTTGCACCGCTGAGCGCAGGGGATTCTCGCGAAAGACAGGGCCCATCTAAAATTTCGATTCAAAGGAAGTTTCCATGGGCTCCCTTTTGAAAGACGACCCGGGTTTTGGCTGCCACGAGAGCCTCAGGATTGCGAGAGAATCGCAATCATCCCGGGAATCAAAGAAGAAGCCAGGTCTCTTCGACTTCCACCGCACAGGACGACGATCAACCGATCCCGGCAAACCCGGTGGGCCAGCATCTTCATTTCCGAAGCGAGTCTTGTATGGATCTCGGGGGTCAGGCCCATATCCCCATAGTCCCCGATGGTGCCGTCATAACCCCAATTCCAGAAAACGATCTCCGGCTCAAAAGGCGTGACCTGCTTTTCGAAAGCATCGCGAACCAAAGAAATGTACCCATGGTCCTCGACTCTATAAGGCACATGGATGTTCACATTGTGGTTCCGTTCAAAGGAGCCGCCGGAACAAAAGCACACATAGAGCACGTCGGGATCGGCTTCACACAGCTCCCAGGTACCGTCCCCGTGGTGCGCATCCGTGTCAAGGATCACAAAGCGCCTCATTCCGAGTCTATCCCTCAGCTCACGGATGGCTATGACAGCTCCGTTGAAATAGCAGCCACCTCCATAAAAACGACTCCCCGCGTGATGATCCCCATATCCTGTAAATACAAATGCGTTTGTGATCTCGCCCGACCCTACCTTGACGGCAGCCGCCACCGTCCCCGCGGCTGAATAGAGAGCACCCTGGTAAATCCCCAGTGCCTTTACACCGGCCACCATTGCCGGCGTGTGTACCCTGTGGAGAACCTCGTCGGAAATGGGCTCCAGGTCGAAAGCGGATTTCGCCTTTGACTCATAAAATGCATCGTAAAAAAGGACATTTTCCTTCTCAAGGATACCATCCAGCGCTTGCGGGAAATCCTTCAGCCTCTCCCCCTGCTGGTAATGGAAAAAAATCCCTGTAGGCATAAGCTAGGTACTCGGCATAAGGCGCAGGGATCAAAAAAACCCTGGCTCGCTTCATCTCCGGCGGACCCCAACCCCGCGGCGCCTTATGCCTCTATGATTAGTCTGAAGAAGGCAGGGGTCTGGGTTCCTGAATGTCCATATCCTTGTCACAGCAAATCGGGTTCCCCTCGCCTGCTTTGGTGCACAGGACCTCCGCCTCACAGACGCTGCACTTATACCTCTTTCCCAGTTGACTCATTTTCTCTTACCTCCTGTTCGTTTCATTGGCCAAACGGTCAAGTCGTAAAACGGTATAGATCGCCACCTTTGCCAGCGCTATCAGCACCGACCACCGGGGTCAGCGGTGGCATGAAAAAGCAAACCTCTACTTTTTCATTTCCATCTCCTGGCCGCAACACTTAAGGTCGCCCTTGCCCGCTCGCGTGACGATGAATTCCGCCCCACACTTCTTGCATACGTATCTTTTTCCAACTTGTGTCGCCATTGTTTTTTCTCCTTCCTTTAAATTGAGCATTCTGAAAGAAGGTTTACGGTTGTCCGAATTTCTCTCGAAGCTCTTTCTTCAACAATTTACCCAACGGGTTTCGGGGCAAAGATTCCACGAAAATAACCGACCTCGGTCTTTTGAAGCTGGCCAGCCTGGTCCTGCAGTGCTCCATGAGCTCCTCCTCAGCGGCCGACTCCCCTTTTTTCAGGACCACCACGGCTCGAGGCTGCTGTCCCCACTCCGGATCAGGGACGCCAATCACCGCAACTTCCTCCACTTTGGGGTGAGAATAAAGCACGTTTTCAATCTCTTCCGGTGAAATATTCTCCCCTCCTCGAATGATCATGTCGTCCCCACGACCTGCCAGATACACGTATCCTTCTTCATCCATCCATCCCTTATCGCCCGTGCGCAACCACCCGTCTTTGGTCAGAACCTTTGCCGTCTTCTCCTCGTCATGCCAGTACTCACTCATAATTCGAGGACCCTTGGCAAGAATCTCACCCACCTGATGAGGAGACAGGGTGTTTCCCCCCTCATCGACAACCTTTATCTCCACATCCGGAAGGGGTTTCCCAATGGATGAAGCGAGTCTTTTAAGCTTCTTTTCTTTCTCCTCTTCCGTCCCCGCGATCACGTGGTCTTCGGGTCCCAAGGTGGTGATGGTGGATGCCGTCTCCGTCTGCCCAAAGGCGTTGATGAACCGCACCCCGGGCATCTCTTCGATCGCCTTTCTGATCACCTCAAAGGGCATCGGGGCAGCCCCATAGGTGATCACCTTGAGGCTGCTCAGGTCGAACTTCTTGAAATCTTGGTCATCGATCACCCACTTCAGCATGGTCGGCACCAGCATGGCGCGGTTGGCCCGTTCCTCCTGAACCAGTCTCATCCAGTCCTTGACCTCGAACTGCTTCATCATCACAAGGGTACGGCCGCCGTAAACCGCCGCCAGCATGGCCTGTATGCCCGCCACATGATAAAGCGGCACGGTAAGGAGATTTTTCTCCTCAATCTCCGGGCTCGCAGGATCCACGTTCTCCAATACGTAGGATACAAACCCGCTGTGCCTCAGAGGAACCCCTTTGGGTCTCCCCGTGGTCCCGGCCGTGTACATGAGAATCGTCACATCATCGTCTCCTATTTCCCCCATGAGTTCCTCCGGAGAAGCTGACTTCAAGAGATCTTCGTAGAAAGGATTCTCCTTTTGCGCAGTCTCCAGCGTCACAACCTCCTTCACCGAAGGGAGTTGTTGTAAAACTTCCTTCGCAGTATCCAAGTAGCGTGATCCCGCAAAAAGGACCTTCACTTCCGCGTGGTCGATCATGTAGGAGAGCTCGTCCGCCTTTGCTCTGAAATTCAGTGGAACAAAAATGGCTCCCAACTTTGCCGCAGCGAAGTAGGTCTCCAGGTACTCATTGCAGTTGACCTGGAGCATGCCTACGCGATCGCCCTTTTGCACGTCCATTTTTGCCAATGCATTGGCCAGTCGGTTCACCCGCTCGCTCACGTGTGAAAAGGACCAACGCTGCCCCTCATATACGATCAAGCCCCTGTCCGGACAGATCGCAGTTGCGATGCTCAAAAAATCCGTCGTGTTCATCACCCTTCTCCTTCACTGTTTCTGTCAACCATCTCTTTACGTGGTCTTGTTAAGCCGTACCCCGTGAGAGGTCCGCCGCGCTCAACTTCAGCCTTCCAGTTCAAACCTTCGCCCCGCAGAAGGTCCCCGAATAGTGATTCTAGTCTTTTTCGACGCGAGATTCACTCTTTCCCGGCAATGGGCAAGCGACACGCAAGCCTTCTCTCCAAATCAAGTCCTTCAGCCAGGGAGAGATTCAACCCCTCCAGAACAGCCTTCTTGGCAAGAGCGACTGCGGCATGATTCAGGCGTGTCATCTTCCTGGCTCTTTCCTCGGCAACAGCGAAGAGTTTATCCCTTGGTACCACCTGTTGAACCAGGTGAACCCTGTGGGCTTCCGCGGCATCAATCCAGCGATTGGTCAGCATCATTTCAATGGCTGTGCCCCGGCCCAGGGTGCGAGGAAGCGTCTGAGTGCCTCCGGCAGCCGGGATGATCCCCAGTCCGACCTCCGGCAAACCAAATCTTGCGTCTTCCGAAGCGATCCGGATATCGCAGCACAAGGCGATTTCAATTCCAGATCCCAAAACGTACCCGTGAAGAGCCGCGATCATGGGTTTCGCAATGCCCAATAAACGGCCCCAAACGTCCCGGCTCCATCGGACTCGACGAGCCACCACGGGAGAAGGCGCCGTGAGAAACTCACTCAAATCCGCTCCCGCACAGAACGCCTTTTCTCCAGCGCCTCTAAAAAGGACCGCGCTCACCTCCTCGTCCTCCCTTATGGCCCCAAGGAGTTCATAGAGATCATCTCTCATCTGAATATTGTATGAATTTAAAGCCTGAGGACGGTTGAGCGTCACATGGGCAATGCCATCCCTCTTCTCGTAAATCAGTGTCCGAAAAGCGTTCATGGAAAACTCGGATCCCCTACTTCCCTTGAAACAGCGGTTTTCTCTTCTCCTGAAAAGCCCGGATACCCTCCGTGCGGTCCCCCGTGGTGTGCAGCAGAAAATACAAATCCGCTTCCAGCCGCAATCCCTGTTCGAGGCTTAAATCCATGCCCTTGTATACGGCCTCCTTGGCGTACCTGGTGGCGATGGGAGCCTTGGAGGCGATTTGATCAGCCAGTGCCGTCGCTGTCTCCAGAAGCGTTCCCGCAGGAACCACTTTGTTCACCAAACAGATCCGAAAGGCCTCTTTTGCATTGATCACCTCTCCGGTAAGAATCATCTCGACCGCCTTCCCTCTTCCAACCAGGCGAGACAGCCGCTGCGTTCCTCCATCCCAGGGCATATCCCCATGGATGACCTGGTCCATTGCAAACCGGGATGGTTCCGTGCAGACCCTGAAGTCGCATGCCAGGCCCAGTTCCAGGCCCTGACCGAATATGTCTCCTTCCATGGCGGCGATGGTGGGTTTTTCCAAGCCTGCCACCGGGGACGCAACGGACAGCCGTTCAATAAGTGCCGCCCTGCTTCCTGAAGCCGAAATTTCCTCCGGGTCGGTCCCGCTGCAAAACCCCCCTGTTCCAGCAAAAAGCACCACCTTGATCTCATCGTCCCAGGAGAGATCATTGACAATCTCTCTGAGCAGGGAAGCCATCTCCGCATTCACGGCGTTTTTTGCGTCCGGTCGATTCAGGGTGACCGTCGCGACCGCGTCCCTTCTTTCATAGAGAACCAACCTCTTGTTCATCCGGATTTCCTCTCCTTCAAAACCAGCCTGCATCACCGGCACAGCTTGAATGCGACTACCCAGTGATCGCTTACTTTCATCCTTCTAAGGCCAGAAAAGCTTTTCCGCTTCCTTTTTCAACTCAGACCGAAAGTCGGGATGGCTGATATCCATCAGAGCCTTCGCTCTTTCCCGCTGCGTCTTTCCCCTCAGGCGAGCGATTCCATACTCCGTGATCACGTAATCCGCCAGGACACGAGGGATGCTCACGATGGTACCAGGCTCAAACCGGGAGACGATCCTCGAAACCGTCCCCCCTCTGGCTGTGGATCGCATTGTGACCACATACCGGCCCCCTTTTGACATCATCCCTCCAATGGCAAATGCCAACTGTCCACCCGTACCACTCACGATGGTCGAGCCGAGAGACTCCGCGGCAATTTGCCCTGTCAGATCCACAGCGAGGGCGCTATTAAGGCAGACCATATTGTCATTCTGGGCGATCACTCTTGGGTTGAGCACATAGCTCGAGGGATAGAGCTCAAATATTGGATTCATATGGATGAATTCCATCTCTTCCCTGCTACCGCCCCCCACCGCCGTGGCAATGGCCTTTTCCCGGTGCAACGTCTTCCTCTTCCCGTTGATGACCCCCTTTTTCACCAGGGTGGCGATCCCTCGAGGGGTATTCTCCGAATGCCATCCCAGGTCGTTTTTCTCATCCAGGCATCCCAGGATAGGCACCCATTCGGCGGTCCCTCCCACACCGATCTCCAATGTGTCTCCGTCTTTAATCAATGAGGCGACGTTCTGGGCGATCTTCGTCTCCACCTCTCCCGGACCGGTCGTTTTCCTGCCGAGCATATCCGTAGACCCCGCCGTTCTTCCGGTCGGCGTGTGCTCTACAAAATAATCGATCTCCGACACGTGAATGAAATTCTCTCCGTAGGTTCGGATGAGATTTTCATTCTCCTCGGCGAGGACGATCTTCGCGCTCCTGACCGCGGCCTTTTTGTCCCACAGGGAAGAGCCGAAACTACAGAAACCGTCTTTATCCGGCGGGGATAACTGAATAAGCATCACATCGACCGGATCCCTGAGGGAGGGATCCAAGGCCCACGTCAAATCCCCCACCACATAATCTCCCCTCCTGTCTCTCATCATCTGGTGGGCCAGAGGCAATACGTGGGCGATCTCGATCGAAAAAATGTTTTCCCAGCCCGGATCGTACCAGGCGAAGTCCCTTCCCGGAGCCGGCACAAGGACTTTTATGCCCTTTTCCGCGAAGTCACCCGCCCTTGCCAGGAGAGCGAGCCCCAGGTCAAGAGGCTCCATACCGTAAGCGAAATGAACACGATCACCCGGTTTGACCACTTTCATAGCCTCTTCAGGTGTGACCTTCTTTTTTTTGTATTCTTCCATCCAGTCCATGAACGACTCCTCACATTGGTGGCTATTCAAAAACTTAAAGAGACCGAATTCCTTCCGATCCGCGCCAATCAGGGAACCTACGGCTTGAAGCTCTTAAAATATTTCGTCTTGTCGAGCGCATCCTCGAAGAGCTGATGAAAGTCGTGAAAGGCCGTACGAGCCGATGACTTCTCTTCTCTTTCCCGGATGAACATGAGCTCCCTTTCATCCTTGTCATATCGGATATTGGTCCCTAACGTGTGATAAACCACAGCCGAATCCACACCGAGAGCGCCCATCTGATCGTAGGTGTGACGCCTGGCGATCTTTCCCATCACGATGGCATCCCGGGGTAACACACACACAGCCTTTGCCAAATGATAGACCTCCGCCTCCAGGTCCTCCTCGGGTATGGCCCTTGTGATGATACCGATATTCTCGGCCTCGGCACCGCTAACGGTCCTTCCGGTGATCAGAAGCTCCGTTGTCTTCTTGTTGTGCCCCTGAATGAGCTCCAGAGGAGTAATGGGAAAGCCGCCGAAGGCAAGCCTGTTGCCCCTGTGGGCGAATTTGGCTTTCTCTGAAGCTAGAGCTATATCACAGGACTCCACAAGCCACAACCCGGCTTCGATACACCATCCATGCACCTGGGCCATGGTCACCTTGACACAATTCAATACGGCTCTCACAAACCCGAAAATCTGTGTGTCATCCACCATCAGCCGCATTCTCTGAAATGGCCTCCGTGAGGGGGTGCCTCCGTAAACGCGGTAGACCTGCTCCAGGTCATAGCCCGCCGAGAAGTTCCTGCCAACCCCTTTGAATATGGCTACCTTCACATCCGGATCTTCATTGACCATCGCCATGGCATCTATGATCTCCTGGGTCATTTTACCCCGGCCGATGCTCACGGCATTGCTCTTTTCCGGTCGATTCAAGGAAATGTAGACAATCTGCGGTTGTTCCTTGTCCTTCTCATAAAGCAACGTATTGAATTCCATTTTTTTCTCCTCCCCTGTTTATCGAGCTCCCGCCTGTCCGGGAGAGTGATTCACGGCAATGGGCACCGGCGCCGGCTTCCAATTGGGAAATGAGCAATTTTTTCCCCGGCGCTCCGCGCCCGCAAGCGTGCCCCCGGTTTGGTAAAATCGATCCGGTCCCTGGGGCGAATGTGTGGGGCCGGTTTCCTCTCTTCACCCTTCAATGGTTTTCTTCAAAAGAATCCGGCCCGTCGATCAAAATCAGGCAAAACTCTCCCTGACGAAAACTAAAGGTCGTTCCCGACCGAAACCAAGGCCAAACGATACGAAGAGAACTATTTATATAATTAAATATCAAATTAACTGTCAAGGGAAACTTCAAGATTCTTCAAAACCGGGGTCGACTCCGCGCTCTGTCAGAAGAGAGAAGAATCTCCTTGACAAGCCGCTTCCCGTTTAACTACAAAAATAGGATTGCTCTGCGGAGCCACTCTTCAGGTGAGGATATCGCACACAACCCGTCTCAAAGGGGGGAGCAGGAGAGGATTTACGCAGGAAAGGGAGGGGGTGGTGAGAAGAAGGAGTCGGTAAGGTTTTCGTTTGCCGGTATAAACCAACATATCATTGGGAGGTGGCAAAATGAAAAAACGGCATCTGGTGTATCTGGCGCTTTTAATTCCCTTTCTCTCGGCAGGGGGGGCTCCGGACGCGCTTGCCGAGAACGTCCTCAAAATCGGCCATATCAATCCCCTCACGGGTCCTGCCGCTCCATGGGGCGTTCCCATCCAACGGGGGATGGACTGCCTTGCGGAGTACCTCAATGAAAAAGGAGGGGTCACGGCGGACGGCAAAAACTGGAAGATTGAGATGACCCATGAAGATAACAAGTACCAGGGAGAGGTGGGACGCGCCGCTGGTGAAAAGTTGATCAGCAGAGATCGCGTTCGAGCGATCCTGGGCGATTTCGTCGGGGACTCCATTCTTGGTTATCGCACACCGGCACTCAGAAAGAAAGTGCTCGTCTTCTTGGGGAGCAGCGCCGCGGAGAAAAAGATCCTCGGCCCCGATTATCCTTATATCTTTCAAATTTCTCAGACCCAGGCTCAGAAGTTTCTGGTCCTGGACATTGCCATGGATACACTCAAGAAGAGGGGGGCCACGCTTGAAAAAGCTGCAAGCATCAATCCCGATAACTCCACGGGGAGAGGGGCAACGGAGTCTTTCACCACGGAAAAAGCTCCCCAGTACAAGATGGAAGTGGTGGCCACCGCCCTCTACCCCAGGGGAACGAAGGATTTCTACCCCTTCTGCACCAAAATTATGGCCGGTAAACCCGATATCGTGGAGATGGGCGCCGCCGGCCCCGGAGATCAGGCTCTAATCAGGAAAACCCTTTACCAGCTTGGATACAAGGGGTACTCTGTAAGTTCCGGCTCCCTGGTGAATATCGCCGGGCTCGTCAAGATCGCCGGGCAGGATGCGATTCAGGGTCACATCGCACCCTATGAGTCCCTGGAATGTCCTGTGATCAAACCGGAGCAGCGGGAGATCATGAAGGCCATCCAACGGAAATGGGAGGCCAAGTGGCCGGAGGACATATTCGAGCCCATTGCCTGGCGCTATGCCACCTGTCTGCAAATCCTGGTGCAGGCCTATGAGAAAGCGGGCACCCTTGATCCGGACGTGGTCAGCCAAACGTTGGAGAAGAATCAGTTTGACACCATTCTCGGCGACTGCGTTTTTACAGGGACGAAAACATTCGGCATCCGCCGTTGCGCCAACCTGATCACCATTGCAGGCATCATCGATGGGGACCAGGTTAAATACCTTGGTTATGCCAGGCTCACCCATGACTAAGCTCGCTTCCGCTCAGAGACCGAAGCGCTTTTGCGGCCCGCTCTCCGAGCGGGCCGCGGGCAGAATTCGCGGGAGGAGGGCGGCCATCAAGCTGGAACCCGCAGGAAGTAATAGATGATCATTCAAACCCTGGTAAACGGCATCGTTACGGGTCTCATGTACGTTTTGATCGCCTCTGGCCTGACGCTTGTATTCGGCATCCTTCGTATCGTCAATTTTGCTCACGGCCAGTTTTACATGATCGGGGCCTTTGTCTTTTACCTTGTTCTGGACGTGGCCGGTCTCGGTTTCCCCTTCGCCTTCATAACGTCCGTAGCATCCATCGGCATCCTCGGACTGGCTACGGAAAAAGGCCTTTTTCGCCCCCTGCAGGGAAAATCTCTGGTTGGTGTTATTGGAACCACACTGGGATTGATGCTCTTTCTGGAAGGAGCGGCAGAACTGCTGTTCGGGCCGGATGACAGAAATGTGAGCAGTGTTTTCCCCGGGTTAATCAGAATTGGGGGAACCACCCTGGCCGTGGAAAGACTGATCATGATCGGGATCTCTGCAGGGGTCATGTTCGCCCTTTACTGGTGGATCCGGAGAACGAAATCCGGAACCGCAACACGCGCCGTGTCCCAGGACGAATATGCCGCCAGCCTGATGGGGATCAGGAAGACCCGTTACTCGCTCCTGGTGATGGGGGTTGGCTCCGCCCTGGCAGGCGCAGCCGGGGCCATCCTTGCACCCCTCTTCTTCATCAGCCCCTTCATGGGAGGAGTGCCTTTGATTAAAGCCCTTATCGTGATCACACTGGGGGGCATGGGAAGCATTCTTGGCGCTACCCTGGGCGGGCTCATCCTTGGAATCGCAGAGGCTTTCGCTTATACCTACCTGGGAGGTATCGCGGAAATTATCGGCTTTCTAATCATCATCGTTCTTCTGATCGTCCGACCCCAGGGACTGTTTGGAGAACCTTTCGAAATCGCCGCATAACACATTCAATCATGGGGCTAACAGAGCGATAAGGGTTTTTCCCTTTGAAAACCGGAGCCACGGGATAAGCCCGTGATCACCAATTGCAGAACGGGTCTTGGATGAAAAAAAAAGCAGGCATTGCCGCCTTCGGGGTCTTTGCGCTGGTCCTCCCCTTCCTGGTGAGAGATGACTACTACATGCATCTGCTCATTTTATCGGGAATATATTCCGTCCTGTGTATGGGGTGGGTCTTGATCCTGAGAGCAGGTCAGTTCAGCCTGGGTCAATCCGCTTTCCTGGCCATCGGTGCTTACTCTTCATCTCTGCTCGCCCTGAAATTGGGGCTCTCCCCCTGGTTAGGACTCCTGGCCGGAGGCATTGCGGCCGCCCTCGCTGCGGCCATACTGGGCTGGATCGTCCTCCGCATAAGGGGGCTCTACTTCGCGGTCATCACGCTCGCCTTCAACGGCGTAGTGCAGCTGGTGCCTGCCAACATGGAATTTCTGGGGGGATGGACAGGACTCACCCCGATACCGCCTTTCACTCTGGGCGGGTTCGAATTCATCGAAAAAACCTCCTGGTACTATCTGATCCTCGTTCTGGTCGCTCTCAGCGGCCTGGTTTCGTGGCGGATTGAGCAGAGTAAGCTGGGGAAATATTTCAAGGCCACGGCCAATGAAAGTCTCGCCGAGAGCATCGGCATCAACACGGTAGGATACAGGATGCTGGCGTTCGTAATCGCCTGCCTTTTCGCCGGGCTGGCGGGTGGTGTTCTGGCATCCTACCTGACCTACGTTGCCCCTGGAGACTTCGCGGTTTGGAAGTCTGTACAGGTTCAAATTCAGGCTACCGTGGGAGGAACAGGGTCTCTCGTGGCTGGGCCGATAGCAGGCTCAACCATGCTCGTAATCATTGGCGAGGTGTTGCGTGCTTATGCCAAGGGACTTGAGCCTTTGCTTTACGGACTCGTTTTGCTCGTGGTCATCTTCTTCCTGCCGGATGGAATCGTGAGTGTACCGGGACTGATCCGGACGAAACTGAGGATCAGCCTTAAACGATAGCGGGAGGGTTAAATCCGAAATGGCCTTACTGGAGGCGAGAGGAGTCACAAGGTACTTTGGAGGCCTGAGCGCCGTTCACGACGTGAATTTTGAGGTGAGGGAGGGCGAAATCCTGGGGATCATCGGCCCCAATGGTGCCGGAAAAACCACGCTATTCAATTTGCTGAGCGGTTTTCTCAGGATTTCCCGGGGAGAAGTTCTCTATCAAGGAGAAAAAATAGACCGTCTCAAACCTCACCTCATCGCCAGGAAAGGACTCGTTCGAACCTTTCAACAAAGCAACATCTACCGGACAGAGACGGTCCTTTCGAACGTGATGCTGGCATGCCGGCTTCAAGACAAGGTGGGATTTTGGGGAGCGATGTTCAATACGGCCCGGTACCGTCGGGAGGAAGAGGGGAAAAAACACAAGGCGGAGCAGATCCTCCGCGCCTTAGGCCTGGAGGAGGCGAAGAACCATCTGGGAGGAAATCTTTCCCATGGTCAGCAGCGAGGACTTGGAATATGCATGGCGCTCGCCTGCAATCCGAAACTGCTCCTTCTGGACGAACCCGTTTCCGGGCTGGGGCTCGAAGAAATGCAAATGATCATGGAGAGGGTGAGGGAGATCAGGCGGAATGGAATCACGGTTGTTCTGGTTGAACATGAGATGAGAATGGTCATGAACGTGTGTGATCGGATTATCGTTTTGAACCTCGGGCGAAAAGTGACAGAAGGCACCCCCGAGGAAATAAAAGGCAATAGAGAGGTCATCGACGCCTACCTGGGTGAGGAGGAGGAGTGAGCCGGTGGGCCGGTTTTGCCGGTTGGCCAGTTTGCCGGTTGGCCGGTTGGCCAGTGGGCCGGTTGGCCGGTTGAGCCGGTTGGCCGGATTCAGTTCATCCGTCTCCCCTCTCTGATGGAAGGCGAGGGGGAAGTGAAAAGGGCTCTTCCCGCGTAGCGGGAAGCTTTCGAAGTGAACGAACCGGCAAACCGGCCTAACAGGCTGAACCGGCAAACCGAACTACCCACTCGTGATATGATGCTTCAGGTGAAAAATATCCATGTGAGCTATGATGGTCTCGAAGCCCTGAAGGGCGTTTCCCTCAACGTCGAAGAAGGCTCCATCGTAACGATCATTGGCCCCAACGGCGCGGGCAAGACCACCACACTGAACACCGTCTGCGGCACACTGAAGCCCGATAAAGGGGAGATATGGTACCAGAAGCAGAGGATAGACGGGCTTTGCACAGAGGACATCGTCGCTTTGAGGGTTGCACACGTTCCGGAGGGCAGACGGATCTTTCCCCACCTATCTGTTCTTGAAAATCTCCTCATGGGAGCGTACCTCCTCAAGAGGAAGATGGAGGTGGAAAAAAACCTTGAAAGGGTCGCCAGATTTTTTCCCATTTTGAGTTTAAGACAAGGACAGGCCGGAGGAAGCCTGAGCGGTGGAGAGCAGCAGATGTTGGCCATTGCCAGAGCCCTCATGAGCAGTCCCAGGTTGATTCTCATGGACGAGCCCACCCTGGGTCTGAGTCCCATCGTGTCCAGGAATCTTGCCAACATCGTCCGCAGTCTGAAAGAGGAAGAAGGGCTCACGATCCTGCTGGTGGAGCAGAACGCCAGAATGGCGCTCAACCTTGCCGACCGCGGGTATGTATTCGAAGGAGGCGAAATCGCACTTGAGGATCGCTGTGAGAACCTGAGAAGAAATGAGAGAGTGATGCGGGTCTACCTTGGCCGATAGGGGATGGTCGGGTTCCGGGTTCCGGGTGCTTGGTTCTGGGTCCTGGGTTGCGGTCGGGGAGTTCGCTTTTTTCGGTAAACGGTGAACGGTCTTCGTAGTCACCAATTGACCAATCAACCAATCAACCAATTGACCCTGGTTGCCGGGTTGCACTTTAGGGGGTCGGGTAGTTGGGTTTTGTCGGTGAACGGCGCGAATCGCCCTGGCGGCGAACGGTCTTCGCAGTGACCATTTGACGATTCATCCATTTGACTAATTCACCCGGCACGCAATGACCATTTAACCATTTAACCATTTGACCCAAAGAGGTTATGGTTGAATTGCAAAAACAGGAGGAATGGGCATGGATTTCCGGTTTACTCCCGAGCAGGTTAAGTTGCGTAAGGCGGCGAGAGCGTTTCTCCAGAAAGAGATCGCGCCCATCGCCGATGAGATGGATGCCTCATACGATTTCCCTGAGGAAGGGGCTTCGCGCATAAAGAAATCCGGTTTTTGGAGGTACATCCTGCCGGAAGAGTATGGCGGTGCGGGCATATCTTCCGTGAACCTGTGCATTCTTCGCGAAGAGTTTGCCAGGGTCTCCACGAACGCCGACGAAGTCTTCACCATGCAGGGGCTGGGGAGCTACCCCATCGTTCTTTTTGGAACGGAAAGCCAGAAAGCGAAGTATCTGCCGCCCCTCTTGGACGGATCCCGCATGATCAATTTCTGTCTTTCAGAGCCGAATGCAGGTTCCGATGTGGGAGGGATAGAGTCTACCGCTCACCTTGAGGGGGACTTCTACGTGCTCAACGGCCGCAAGTGCTGGGTGGCGAAACCCGGGTATACCGACGTCTCCACGCTTTTTGCCAAGACTGATCCGGCTGCGGGTCACCGGGGAATATCGGCCTTTATTTTGGACCGGGAACAATCCCACTACCAGGTCAACACGGATCGTTTGGTCTTCGAATGCAATATCGGCGAAATCGTTATGAAGGATATGCGGGTCCCTAAGGCTAATCTTCTTGGCGAAGAGGGTAAGGGCATGCGTATCGGGTTGAGCAATCTCGGTATTTATCGCCCCACCGTAGGCGCCGCAACCCTTGGCATGGCGGGAAGGGCTTTCAGCCTTGGTCTGGATTATGCCAAACGCCGCCAGGTTTTCGGCCAGAGCCTGCTCGATTTCCAGGTCACCCAGTTCAAGCTGGCAGAGATGAAAGTCCAACTGGATGCAGCATCCCTTCTGGTTTACAGGGCCGCCTGGCTCGCAGACAACGTTTCTGAAAGGACAGGGCTGGAAGGTTCGGCCGCAAAGTACTTCGCAACAGAGGCTGCGCAGAAAATCGTGGATCAATCTTTACAGATTCACGGGGGGATCGGGATCCACAAAAAATCACGAATCGAACATCTTTACCGCGCGGTGCGAGCTCCCAGGATTTATGAAGGAACCTCGGAGATTCAACTCCTGGTCATCGGCAGGGAGTTAACGAAACTTGAAACCCTGGAGCATGAAGATCGCTTGTAGCGGCTCATTTTAGCCGAACCACCAGAGCCCAACCGGCCAACCGGCTAACCGGCCCAACCGCCCAACCTTGAACCACAGGAGGAATTTGATGACAAGAAAACCCATTGGCTTTACGATCGATTCTCGGGACATCCGATTTGCCCTTTTCGATGTTTTCCGCATTCAGGATCTCTTAAAATACGATAGGTTCAGCCACCTGGGCAGGGAGCAGCTGGAGGACGTCCTGGCCCAGGCGGAACGAATGGCCATTGAGGTGGTTTCTCCCTTGAACCCGGTCGTGGATCGGCAGCATCCTCAATATAAGGAGGGGAATGTCATGATGCCCCGTCAGTTCCATTCAGCGTTCCGGCAATATGCGGACGGCGGTTGGATTTCGGCCACCCTTCCGAAAGATTCAGGCGGGCTGGGACTGCCCGAAACCCTTGCCATGCTGCTGAGGGAAATTTTTAACGGAGCTTGCGGCGGTTTCTACGCCTTTTCCGCTCTGACCTCCGGGGCTCTCAATCTCATTGAAAATTTCGGCACCGAGACCATGAAACGTCTTTACGTGGATAAAATGGCAAAAGGCATCTTCACCGGGACCATGTGCCTTACCGAGCCCGAGGCGGGATCATTTCTTGCGGATATCACCACCAGGGCCACAAGAGAGGGAGATATTTTCAAAATCAGGGGGACGAAAGTCTTTATCGGGACGGGGAACCATGACCTGGCCCGGAACATCGTCCACTGCGTCCTGGCCCGAATTGAAGGAGCTCCCGCGGGATACAAAGGGATCAGCCTCTTCGTGGTGCCCAAATATCGTCTGAATCCGGACGGAACGCTGGGGCCTTATAACGATGTTTTCTGCGGGGGCATCGAGGAGAAAATGGGATGGGACGGGGCGCCAACGGCGGTGCTCCACTTTGGTGACAGCGACGATTGTCACGGCTGGCTGCTGGGTGAAGAAGGCCAGGGGCTTGCCCTCATGTTCCAGATGATGAACGAGATGAGACTGGCCACAGGCGCTCAGGGCACGGGCCAGGCCGCGGCAGCCTATCAGACCGCCTTGGCCTTCACGAAAGAGCGCGTTCAGGGGATCTCCCATAAGAGAAAGAAGGGAGATCCGCTCACCCAGGTCCCCATCATCACACATCCTGACATCCGGCGAAATCTGCTCTTTATGAAGAGCATCGTCGAAGGCTGCCGGCGGCTCATCCTTCAGACGGCCCTTTACATTGATCTGTCCAAGGTGCTGGGCGATGCAAGGCAGAGGGAGTATTACCAGGATTTGGTGGAAATCCTCACGCCTGTCTGCAAGGCTTACGGAACGGATTTCGGGTTCCGAGTAGCTGAAACCGCTGTCCAGTGCATGGGTGGGTACGGCTACACCAAGGCTTATGGAGCGGAGCAATACCTGAGGGATCTGAAGGTCTCCTGCATTTATGAGGGCACCAGCGGAATTCAGGCCATTGATCTTCAGCGAAGGAAACTCACCATCAAGGATGGCCAACTCTTCAAGAATCTCATTCAAGAAATGGATCGGTTCATCGAGGAAAACAGCGGACACTCCACGCTTGGTCCCTCCGTCGGCAAGTTGAAAAACGCCAGGGAAGTCCTGGTGGATGTGGCAAAGTCCTTCGCGGCGAAAACCCAGGAAGATCCAGGACTTCCCCTTTCGGTGGCCAAACCTTTCCTGGACCTCACGGGCCACATCGTCTGCACCTGGATGCTTCTAAAATCTGCCGTAGTGGCGCATTCGCTGTTGGATTCCTCCGGGATCACGGATGCGGATCGAGCTTTTTACCAGGGGAAGCTCTTCACTGCGCGGTTTGCCGTGGCGAACCTTCTGCCCCAGGCGGCGGCACTGGCGGGAACCATAGATCACTGGGACCGGAGCATCCTGGACATGAAGGTGGATAGCTTCTAGTGGCGATTTTCCAATACGATTTGTCGAATCCAGGAGGATCACATGAAGGAAAAAGAGATGCGGACAGTGGCGGTCATTGGCGCCGGAGACATGGGCCATGGCATTGCGGAAGTATCCCTGATTGCGGGCTACAACGTTTTCCTGAGAGACGTCAAGCAAGAATTCCTGGACAAAGGAGTCAGTCGTCTCGATGAAAGTCTTCAGAAGTTGGTGAGCAAGGGCAAGGTGACATCGGATCACTATGATCGAATTCAGAGAGAGCTTTTCCATCCCTGCCTTGATCTGAAAGAGGCGGTGCAAGAGGCGGATATCATGATCGAGGCGATCCCGGAAATCCCGGAACTCAAAAAAGCCACATTCCAGGAGATCGATCGGCATGCGCCTCACCCAACCATCCTGGCTTCCAATACCTCTTCCATCAGTATCACGGACATCGCAAGCAAGACCAAAAGACCCGACAGGGTGCTGGGACTTCACTTCTTTAATCCGGTGGTGATCATGAGAACGGTGGAGGTGATCAAGGGAGAGAAGACCTCCGAACAGACCATGAAAATGGGCTATGAGTTCTGCGAAAAAATCGGAAAGCTCCCGATTCGCGTGGAAAAGGATGTTCCGGGTTTTGTGGTGAACAGGATCAATGCGCCTGCAAGCATTCTTCGAGGCTGCATTGTGGACGAGGGCATTGCAACCCCGGAAGAATTCGATGCCATGATGAAAAAACTGGGAGCCCCCATGGGACCTTTCGAGCTGCTGGATTACGTGGGGATCGAGGTCCACTACAACGTGCTCCAATATTACAACCAGAAGCTTCATCCCGACTACGCGCCTTACCGAACCATCGAGGAAAAGGTGAAGGCAGGGCAATTCGGCAAAAAAACGGGCAAGGGATTCTATGACTGGTCCAAGGGCAGACCCGAGATCGATCTTTCCAAGGCCACGGACAAGGTGGATCCTATGGATATCATGGCCGTCCGAATCAACGAGGCGACCAAGCTGATCGAGATGGGCGTGTGCGCCCAAGATGATGTGGACAAAGCGGTGCTCAACGGCTCGGGCGACAAGGTGGGCCCGATGGCCGTGGCAAAAGAGCAGGCTCCGAAGGAACTCACCGAGCGGCTGGACCGCCTGGCGAGCAGGTTCGGGAAGGAGATCTTCCGCCCCACGAAAATGATTCGGGAAGGGACCTACCGATAATCGTGGCATTGACGGAGGAACGGTCATCGGGAGCGACCTTTGTCCTCGGCCCTTATCCCGGGAATTGGGGCCGTAGCCTTTGGGAGCCGGCATCCTGCCGCGATTCAGACTCAGGCGGCACCGGCACAGATTCCTCAAGCACATGCTTTCACAGTGCCGGCGAGTTGGACAGGAGTGCCGCTCAAAAGAAAGCATTTTTCCCCCGGCGTTCGTGATGGAAAAAGGAGAGTCAGAGGGAATTTCCATGGGGCTATGCCGGTGGTACACCTTTTGAAACAAGCATTTTGGGGAAAGGAGCATTCATGAGTAAAGACGCTTACAGCAGCCTGTTTCAGCCAGGCCGGATAGGCCGCATGGAGATTCCCAATCGAATGGTGATGCCTCCGATGGCGACCAACTATGCCACAGAAAAAGGTTTCGTCAGTGACCGGATACAGTCCTATTATGAGGCGAGAGCCACGGGAGGGGTCGGATTGATTATCGTTGAAGCCGTGAGCGTAGAATCTCCTCTCGGAAATACCGTTTTAAGAAACCTGGCCCTGGATGATGATGCCTATCTGCCGGGGCTTCAAAAGCTTGTCACCGGCATCAAGCGTCACGGTGCTCGGGTCGCAGCCCAGATCTTTCATGCAGGGGTCTCCACCTCGCGAGCGCTTACCGGGGGACTCCAGCCCGTGGGGCCGTCCGAGGTGACGGCGTTTACCCGGGAAAAATCCAGGGCGTTGAGTGTTTCCGAGATCTCCCTGCTGGTCGAGAAATTCGCGAAGGCCGCGCTCAGGGCGAAGAAGGCGGGCTTCGATGCGGTGGAGATTCACGGGGGCACCAACTATATCATCGCCCAGTTTCTCTCCGGCTACTGGAACAAGCGCACCGACCGCTACGGTGGCTCCCTGGAGAACAAAGCCCGCTTTCCTCTGGAGGTCGTCCAGGCGGTGAGAAAGGCCGTGGGCCAGGACTACACGGTCTGGTTCCGAATCAACGTCACGGATTTCGGACTTGAAGACGGGATCACCCTGGAGCAGGCCAAGCAAGTATCCCGATGGGTCGAATCTGCGGGCGCCAACGCCATCCATGCCACTTCTTTCGGAGGAGTAACCCAGCCCCACATGGGCCCCACCGTGCTCGACCACGGGATCCTCCTGCCATACGCCCATGAGATCAAGAAGGTCGTGGGTGTCCCGGTGATCGCTCCCGGGCGGATCGACCCGGACCAGGCAGTGAAAGCCCTGGACCAAGGGCAGGCCGACTTCATCGCCATCGGTAGAGGGCTCCTTGCGGATCCCGAGCTTCCCAGGAAACTTGCCGAAGGACGACCGGAGGACATCAATCCGTGTATCGGTTGTCTTGAATGCATCAATCACATCATTTACAAACGGGTGCCCCTTCGATGTGCCGTAAATGCTCTTTGCGGCAACGAATATCAATACGGCCTCCAACCCGCAACAGCGAAGAAGGACGTGGTGGTGATCGGCGGAGGCCCAGGCGGAATGGAGGCAGCGAGGGTGGCGGCCCTGAGGGGACACCGCGTCGTGCTCTTTGAAAAGGCACCTCGGCTGGGGGGACTGCTTCATCCGGCGGCTGTGCCCCACCAGAAAGGGGACATTCGACGTCTCATGGACTATCACGGGACACAACTAAAAAAGCTGGGCGTGGATGTTCGCCTGGGCCGGGCTGTGACCGCGGAGGAAGTGGCCAATCTCAAACCCCATGCCGTCGTTGTGGCTTGCGGGGGCCGTGCTTTCATGCCTCAAATCATGGGCTTGAGGGAAGCAGGCCCTGTCACCGCCGAAGATGTCCTGCTCGGGAAGGCTCAAATCGGCCAAAAGGCCCTCGTGATCGGAGGAGGCTCGACGGGCTGCGAAACCGCCGAATACCTGGCTGACCTGGGCAAAACGGTCGCTGTCGTGGATATTGTGGAAAGGATGGCCTCCGATATGATCCCGATCCTCCGAAGCATCCTTCTGAACCGGCTGAGGCAGAAAAAGGTAGCCATGTACACGGGCATCCATGGAGAGAGGATCCAGGGGAATCGTTTCTCGTTTCAAGACCCCGGGGGAAACGAACAGGTGCTGGAAGCAGACACGTTCGTCGTCGCGGCCGGAGTGAAGCCGGAGAAGGGGGAATGGGAAGTGTTGGAAGGCAGGGTGAAGGATCTTTGCTTCGCGGGGGACATCAGAGACCCCCACGGCGGCATCCTGGAGGCGATTGCGGAGGGAAATCGGGCAGGTAGAAGCCTATAGTTTCTGTCTGACAGGATCGACAGGATTTACAGGATTTGTTTCTGGGTACCCCCTTTCCGGAAGGAAGGGAGAAATTCCCATGGGTCTGGCGCCGGACAAAAAAGCTCCTCGTTTTCCCTACACTAAACCCAGTGATGTCTGATGGAATGGTGCGCCTGGCAAAACTGAGTCGGAGTAACAAGGAGCAGCCGACGATGCAGCTTGAACCAATGTGACCCTGGGCCTCTGCCGAAGAGGGCTTTTCCATAGAGCATCCGGTCAATCCTGTAAATCCTGTCTGAAGGAAGTAACCACGAGGGGAAACATGAACAGGTACGCAAAATTGTTCGAGAAGGTCCGGCTCGGAAAACTCACGGTCAAAAACAGGATCGTCATGTCGCCGATGCAGACCCGGTTCCTTGAAGGGATCGCAAGGGATGCCACGTTTACCCACTGGTACGCGGAATACTTTCGTGAGAGGGCAAGAGGCGGAGTGGGCTTGATCATCACCGGTCACATCAAGGCGGAAAAGGAAATCGATCCTTACCCCCTTCGATCCGTCTTCCCGGTCATCGATCGGGATGAAAGAATCAAGGAATTTGCACTGCTGACAGAGACCGTACACAGATACGGCGCGAAAATTGCGGCCCAGCTTTCAGCGGGAACGGGGCGCCTTGCCGACGCGTTCCTTGAGGACAGGTGGCCTGCCGCCCCTTCCGTCCAGCCAAACATCTATTTTCCGAATCTGATGCTGAGAGAGCTCACGAGAGGGGAGATCGCCCGCCTTATCGAGGCTTACGGGAGAGCTGCGGACAGGATCAAGAAGGCGGGATTCGACGCCCTATATGTACACGCCATGGCCTTTCTCCTCGATCAGTTTATCTCTTCCTGCTGGAATCGGCGCAAGGATGAGTACGGCGGAAACCTTCAAAACAGGCTCAGATTCTTGAAGGAGTGCATGGAAAGTGCCAGGAGCCATGTGGGTGGCGATTTTCCCACCATCGTCGGTCTCGCCCTGGAACACAAGTTTGAAGGGGGCAGAAAACTGGATGAAACCATCGCCCTGGCAAAGGAGATCGAAACATGGGGCATCGACGCCTTTCACGTTCGAGACGGCTCTTACGACGGAATGGAGGCCTTGATACCGAACGCCCATTATCCCGATGGAAGGGTCCTTGAAAACGCGGAGAAGTTCAAAAAAGAGATCAAGACTCCGATCATCACGGACGGGAAATTCGCAGACCCGGAAGCCTGCCTCGAAGCCTTGCAACAACAGAAAACGGACCTCATTGGAATGGCACGGCAGCTCCTTGCGGATCCCGAGTGGCCGAAGAAAGTGAAGAGGGGTGCAGTGGAGGAGATTCGGCCTTGCATCCGCTGCATGGAGTGCTTTGACCGCATCCGCATGGGAAAATACATGGGCTGCAGCGTCAATCCCAGGGTCGGTCATGAGAGAGAGCTGCCGGTCCTGCCGGCAAGCAAGCCCAGGAGTGTTCTCGTCATCGGTGGCGGCCCCGCCGGCATGGAAGCAGCCAGGATCGCTGCTCTGAGGGGACATCGGGTCACCCTCGTGGAAAGGAGGGAAACGCTCGGAGGACGGTTGGCGGAGGCATCCGTACCCGACTACAAACATCTCATCGGGAAGTTCAATAACTGGCTGGAAAGACAGATCAGAGCCCTCCCCGTGGACGTCAGAACCGGCCTGGAGGCAGACGAGGCCCTTGTAAAAGAAATCAACCCGGAGGTCATTGTGATCGCAGCAGGAGCGAAAGAGAGCTGCCCCGATGTCCCCGGCAGGAACATGGGCCATGTGGTCACGGCCAGTGACGTGTTGAGGGACAAAGCGAGCGCAGGCGGGAGAGTGGTGGTCATAGGCGGGGGGCCGGTAGGATGCGACACGGCCCACAAGCTTGCAAGCGATGGAAAAGCGGTTGTTCTGATAGAAATGCTTCCGGAAATCCTTCGGGAGGCTTCGGTTTTCAACAAATTCTCCCTGATGAGAGAGCTCTCCTCCCTTGGAGTCGAAATCCACACCAACTCCAGGCTGGTGGAGATCAAGGAAAACGGCGTCGTGGTTTTGAAAGAAGGCGAAGAGCAGTTCATTGAGGCCGATGCCGTGATTCTTGCAACGGGGTTTAAAGGAGACGAGACCCTTTTCATGAAATTGGAGGATTTAGCCGAAGAGGTCTACCAGATCGGAGACGTGGCGAGCCCGCGCAAGATCTATGATGCCATTCAAGAGGGGCACCTCATCGGAAAGGAGATATAGGGCACGTGCCCAGCCGCGCCAAAAAGGAAGGCCGTTTTTCACCTCCGCAACTTGATCTCTACTTCCCTCCCCTCCTTCCGGATCCGGTATTGCTTGAACCCTGCAGTATGGACCATTTCCTTGATCTCCTCCGGATCATAGGTGCGGGGAGGATGGATTCGGCTGTACAGGGTAAATAGCCTGTAAGCGAGCTTTTCCTTCGCGGAGAACGAGGCCTTCCATTTCTTTACGTTGATTTGAGACCCCACCCTCGCCGGGTCATAGATCCAAACCTCTCCGCCGGGCTTCACCACCCGATAGCACTCTTCAAGCACCCGAACAGGGTTCTTCAGCATATGCAGCATCCCGGTGCTGATCACCATATCAAAGGAATTGTCTTGGAATCGGAGCTTGGCGGCGTTGCCCGCTTCAAAGCTCACCTTATCGGAAACCCCTGCTTTTAAGGCATTGCTTTGCGCCATGCGGATCAGCTTCCCGCTAAGGTCAATTCCCGTGATGCGGATCTCCGGCGATCTCTTGACGATCTCAAGGGGAAGGTAGCCGGGTCCGGTGCCCAGGTCGAGAAGGAGCCCTGATTTGAAAGCGGAGACCACCTCTTCCGCAACTCCACGATAGTAGGTCTCGATCACCATCCTGGTGGCCTTCTCGTAGATGGATGCGAAAAGAGCGGGTATCCTTTCGATGACAATCCTCCCGGTCACTTCCTCGAAACCCCTTTTTTCTCCCTTTTCACGAAGTCGCTGACAAACTCATTTCCGGGGATGAAAAACCGCCATTCGAGCGCCTTCGCTCTCGAGATTCCCACACGCCGGGAACTTGCGACTCTTGGGTTTTCCAGGTGATGAAACAGCTCCAATTCCTCTCCGACGGGTTTTCCAGACGCTTCCAATCCGATGCCGAAGGCCTGGCAAATCTTGCCGGGTCCATTGGTCAACTGGTGAAGGCTCGATCGTTTTCTCCGGTTTCCCATGATCTCGATCCCCCGGGTGGGCTCGACAGCACGAATCAGCACGGCGCCAACCCCGCTTTCCTCGGTGGTGAAGTTGAGACAATGGTACATCCCGTAGACGAGATAGATATAGAGATATCCGTAAGACTCCTTGAGGAGCCGCCCCTGCTTCGGCCTTCGCACGGCATGGGAAGCGGGATCGTCCCGGTAAGCTTCCGTCTCGACGATCATCCCGGCACACCCCCCGAAGCGCATCTCTTTTCCGAGGAGGTCCTTCGCCACCGTGAGGGTATCCCTCGCGAAGAACTCGATCCCGATTCCTAAGGACTCCATGATCCCCCCTCTATCCTGAATCGAGCCATCATTTCCAATCACACCTGTCCAAAAAAGCCTTTTACCTCTTGGTAGGACGGAAACCTGAATGTTTCCCGGTCAAAACTCTAGTAGGCCCGCTGGTAGAGATTGAGGACCTCCTGCACATCGGTGACCGGCCGGGCGTTGAAAAGGGCGGCCGAGTCTGCGATCGCCTGGAACGCGGCCAGGGGCAGGCTCTCTTCCGGGACGCCCACGTGGCGAAGCCGCATGGGGTGGCCTGTTTCCCTCATCAGCCCTTCGATGGCGTCGGCCGCGGCGAGCGCTGCCTGTCGGTCCTCCATACCGCCGGTGTCGAACGCCCTTCGCGCCGCTGCGACAGCAGCCTCGGCATCCTTCGGGCCGGCCTTGGCCACCTTGGCAAAAGGCTGTTCCGTTCCCGGATCGATCGATTGAAAAACTTCGCCGGTGGCCGAATCCACGAACTCCCCGTCAATAAACAGCTTGTATTCTTCCATGGGATTTTCCTCCTCTGCTCTGAAGAACCCTTGTCAGTTGTCTATATATCAAAATTGACCCAAGGAGCACCACAATAAAAACGCCATGATGATGTCATGAGATGACAAGGAATTCCCTTTTTGTAACCCGAATATGGGCGATTCCCTCGAACCGATCCCACTGTGCCTTGATCCCCTCCCTTGAAAAACTAACTCCACCTTGATCTTCACGATATTGTTTATCCCGGAGAGGTCCCTTCGACAGGGTCATGAACCCTCGCCGGCAGGGCGACAAGACAAGGGAGAGGAGAGGAAGTCCAGTGATCGATTTCACACAATTTCTGTAAGACAGATCATTGCCGATCCTCGACTTTTTTTACTAATATTTTAGCGAAGTTGAAAAATTTTCAAAATGGGAGTTTAGCCCGAGGCCCTTGTGGACAAGCAGGGGCCTGTTTCGTTCGAAGTCAATGGGAACGACAAGAGCACTCAGAGGAGGTTCTCTTTAATGATACGAATAAAGAGGTTGCCAATCATCAGCCTATTTCTATTCTTTTTTTTCCTTCCCGTCTTCGCCGTTTCGGTGACGGTCCAAGCCCAGGAGGTAGATGTGATCAGGAACGGCGATTTTTCAGCCGGCCTTGCCGGATGGGTGATTAACCCGAAAATCGATTCCGGCTGGAACCCTGTATCCGATGGATCGGTTAGCCTTCACCCGCCCTCAAGCGGTTTTACGGGGACTATCATTTACCAGAATCTGAACGTCCCCGGGGTTGGCGGAAAAACCTTTCAGTTGTCGATGGATCTTTGGAAGACCTCGCCCGCGAGTGGAAATACCGTCGCGGTGAGCATCAGCTACGTGGATACAACCGATACCCTGCACGAGGTGACGCTCATCAATCCTTCCAATGCCGACATTTCGAGTGACCCTCTAAACCCAACCCACCTGGTCGCAGACTACCTCTTTCCCGACGAGGCCAGAAAGCTCGTGAAGATTCAAATCGAGAAAAGGAGCTACGGCGATTTCGAAGGAGATAACCTCCAATTCTCGGCAGAGGGGGTCAACCCCGGACCCGTTCCGTTGATTACCGGGCTGTCCAGCCAGAGCGGCAACTATGGCTCCTCCTTAACCATCATGGGCCAGAACTTCGGGTCCGGCCCTTCATTGGTCTCCATGGGGGGAAGCACGGCAGGCGTCAACGTGACCCTATGGTCGGATGCAAGCATTACCGCAACGGTTCAAGACCCGGCCCGCAGCGGTCGGGTCTGTGTCGTTTCGGACTTCGTTGAAAGCAATATGGATCATTCTTTTGAAGTCACCTCCCCAAACTACACCATCACCCTCTTGAGCCAAAACCCTGTCGTGGTGAAGGGCCAGACTGCCGAGTCGCTCATCAGGGTTGATTTCCTCAATGACTTCACGACCCAGGACGGTGTCGATTTTGCCGTTCAGGATCTGCCAACGGGGGCGACCGCGACTTTTCTGCCGGTTCCGGTCAAAAGCACGGGCGGGGTCCTTTTAAGAATCGACACCACCAATGTGGTTGCAGGGGATTACCAGATCGCGATCCAAACAAACGAGCCCAATACCGTTTCACGGTTGGCCTCCCTGCTTCTCCAAGTGGTGACCATCAGCGACATCAAGTTCTCCGAGACCACATGGGACCCCGTAAGCCAGACCTCGACAACCACTTACCCGACGAGCAAGGAGGTTACCGCCCAGGGACAGCTTTTTATCAATGTCCAGGCCATTGACTCGAAGGGCAATACGTGGACGGATTGGGCCGCCGCGGGAGAAGTGAGCCCGTTGACCATACAGTCGAGCGATCCCAACGTGGTCGGGGTGTACAAAAGGGCCTTCGGCCCGGAGATCTACGCCCTGGATACGGGGACGGCGAATATCGTTGTCGCGGCCTCGGACGGGTATCAGGAATCCCTGCCTGTCAATGTCACCCTCACCCCGCCCTATGTGACCTCCATCTCCTTCTCTCCCCAGACGGTGGCGAACACCTCCACGGACCCTATTTTCTTTCAGGCACAGGCGAATGACTCTCTGACAAGCATCGGTTACGATTCATCGGGCATGATGAACTTCAATTCCGACTTCTTCAATCAGTCCCAATACGCTCCCGATTATCTGTCGGTGACATCGAATTTCCATTTGGTGGATACGCCCACGGACCTCGGCATGGTTTTGTTTAATGCCTCGACAGCATCCGGCAGAAGGGTCATTCCCCTCTATCTCGTCAGCGATCCTTCCCTTTCGGAACTGAAGGGGGGAGTGAGGCTTCTCGGCGATCTGTTCGCGGAGGCCTTCACCCTTGAATTCTTCGATCCTTCGAACGAGGCTTCTCCGCTCTTTACCAGGGAACTGTTTCTCATGCACGGGGAGAAAAATTTTGACGTGGGCGGCATTCAGCCGGGGACTTACAAACTTCGTCTCGCCAGCGGAAACAGCCTGCTAAGACCGCAGTGGTACCCCAATGCAGACGATTTTTCCGCCGCGGCTCCGGTGATTTTCCCTCCGGGCATGGTTGACAACATCTACTTCTTCCTCAGGGCCTATCCCACGATCTCCTTTGCAGGTTCGGTGAAGGACGGGATCAACGATTACCCCAACGTGGGGATCCAGGCTGCGAGCGTCGAGGTGGTGGACAACTATACCGTTTGGTCACAAACCGATGCCGGCGGAGATTTCCTGCTCAGCGGCATCCGGGCCGGCCAGGATTTCACGCTCAGGATCAGCAAACCGGGCTTCACCACGGTCTATTCGGCGATCTACCATTGGAACGAAGACATCACCGCCCTGCTTCCTTATGGTTTCTTTCCCGACACCCAGCTCGCGGCCTGGGGAGTCAACGCCGGCAACGGCATGATCATGGGCCGTGTGACCCGGCAAGAAAACCCAACGGGCTACCTGAGCGATGCCACGGTCACGGCTGTGGATGCAGCCAACCCGCAGACCTCTTTCCCGGTCACCTACCTCCAGGCGGATGGAAATTTCGGCGGTACGGCGACCTTCGACAACGGCGTCTATGCGATCCTGAATGTGCCCGACAACACGACCGTGAAGGTCAGCGTCTCCAGGGAGGGTTGGAGCTTTTCTTTCCCCACTTCCTGGCTCACCGTTCGCGCCGGGGCCATCAGCCAGGAGTCCTTTTTCGGCACGCAAGTCCCATCGGAGATTTTCTTTGCCGGTTCCATTGTGGATATCAATGGCGAGCCTGTGGATCAAGCGATCATTGAACAGGCGGGCGCTCCCTCCAACAACACCGCCTCCGGTGCGGATGGGGGTTTCACCCTGGGCCATTTGCCCGACGGCACCCCGTTCCACCTGAAAATGAGCAAAACCACCTATGCACCCACCTATACGGCGGATATGAGTTCAACAGGGAATATCACGTCTCCGGTTCCTTTCACGCTCTTCCCGTCGAGCCAGCTCGCGAACTGGGGAATCGAACCGGGCAACGGGATCGTAAGAAGCCGGGTGATCGACCAGAGCGGCACTTACGTAGGCGGGGCCACCGTCACGGCCCAAAGCCAGCTCGGCCAGAACTATCTGGTCTGTTACAGCGATGCCTGTTCAGGACTCGCGTCCACCGACCCCACATCGGGCGGATTCATAATCAAGAACGTGCTGGCCGGTGACGTGGTCACAGTGACGGCACACAAAGAGGCCTGGGTCTTCAGCACCCGAGTTTTCCACACCTATGCGGGTGGCATCAGCCAGGGCAGGATCACCGGACAGCTCAATGCCGACGAGGCGGCTGTTCGGGCCGCCTTTGCAGAGGCCCTGGACGCGTACAATGAAGGGAACGTGCCCGGGTTCATGATCTTCGTCTCCCAGGAATTTCTGGATGACGGCATGAACCGGTCCCGGTTTGAGGCGGAAATAAATGAAATGGTCGACCGCGGTGAGCCTCTCGCCTATGCGATCCAGTCCGTGGTGATCGAGGGTGACCAGGCAGCGATGGAACTCGTCTGGAACGGCCTGGAGGCCGACGTCCTCTACTTCCGGAAGGAAGAAGGATCCTGGATGCTTTTCGGAAACCAGAAGAAATACGACATTTACGCCGTTTCCGGACACCATCAGAATACTTACTGGGTAAACATGACCGTGGGCGACGAGGCGTCCATGATCCAATCCGTAACCGTCACGGGACCAGGCATCTCAATATCCGAGCCCGTGAGCCTCACTTACAATGAAACCCAGGGGGAGTGGCAGTCCTGGACCGTAGACGGCCAGGGAAATTACCAGGACCTGGGACCCAGGTTCGACGATCCCCCTCCGGCCACCCCCCTGCTCTATAACGTGACGATCACGGAAAAGGCGGACCCGTCGTCCCCCTTGGCTTACACCTCGCAGATCGGCAATTTCGTGGAGATCTTCGCTACACCGGTCTCACCGGCATCGGGACAGATCGTCTATGGTCCCGGACTGGTTTTCACCTGGTCGGGCGAAGGCTTGCCGGCAGGACACGTATTTAAAATCGAGCTGAATGGGGTCGGCCTTTACTGGGATACCCCTGATCTCCCCCTGTCGACAACCTCGGTCGAGTACGACGGACCGGGTCTTGTGGCCGGAGACTATTCCTACAACCTCCAACTCAGAGATTTGGAGGGAAACTTCTCAATGGTATCGGTGCCGTTCCACTACGTGGTCCGTGGAGATTTGAATCATGATGGACTTGTCACCCTGGCAGATCTCCTGCTAGCCTTGCAAGTGACCGCAGACCTCCAGCCGACAGGTCTTCACCCGGAGGGTGACGCAAACGGCGACGGAAGGATCGACATCGTGGAGACGATTTATATCCTCCAAAGTGCCGCGAATTTGAGATAGGATTTGTCCGTCTTTTATATCACGCCGGTTTCTTTAAAAATCGGCCCGTTGAGACCCCCCGGCCTCAGGCTCAAAGAGCCTGAGGCCGCCACAAATCCGGGGGTCTCACGATGATCGGATTAAAGGGCCATCATTTCACGGAAGCCGGTTCGCAGACCCGCCGGTCCTCTTTTCCAAAACTTGCGTGATCCCCTATGGCCTCCTTCCTGGAATTGTGCTAGAGTTTCTACGCTGGCCCAACCCCTCCAGACTTTGCCGGGGAGTCTGGAAACCCTCGCTCCCAAAAAATGCGCGCGATCTTCTCCAGTGGAGGAGAATATTCACTGGGACGGGGACAAGGAAAGGAGAGCCCGTGATGACAAAACCTTGCAAGCGTCTCGAAACAAAGTTGATCCATGCCGGGGAGGTTGTGCCGGCCACCAACGCGCCAGGCGGTTTTTTGACGGCTTCGGAGGTATGCTGAGTTTTGAGGTGAAAGGAAGCGGGGAGGCTTCCCTTCATCGCACCGAGCCTCGGTGGTGTTGAAGCCCTGGTGACTCTGCCCGCGACCACATCCCACGCCGGCCTTTCCCCTGAAGAGCGCCGGGCAACGGGAATCCCGGACAGCCTGATTCGGGTCTCCGTCGGCCTCGAATCCACCGAGGAGCTTATGGAAGATTTCGATCAGGCCATGCGGGTATAGGGATTAGAGATCGGATTTCCGGGAGGTGTTTATGCACAAGGTTATGATTCACCCCGCCAGCTATGGCAATTGCCGGAAGGCCGTTGACCGGGCCTTCGATTTGTTCCCGATCAATCTTTCAGGAAAAAAGGTCTTGATCAAGCCCAATGTGCTGAGGGGCGCGGATCCCGAAGAATGCATCACCACACACCCTGACGTGCTCCGAGCGGTATTGGAGAGGGTGGAGGAATCAGGCCCGGCGGCGATCGTTGTTGGCGATAATCCGGGAGCCTTCGCTTATGGTGCGAACGAGTCCACCTTTCGCCGCACAGGGCTCATGGAAGCGGCCAAGGGATCCTATAAAAACATCGGCAGTGCGGGGGTCGGGGTCCAATTTAACCCAAGATTCCTCGAGAAGGTGAGCCTGTCCCGAGCCGTGCTCGATGCAGATGTCATCATCTCGGTGCCGAAATTCAAGACCCATGGGCTGACCACGATTACAGGTGCGATCAAAAACAGTTATGGTTTTCTGCCGGGCGCCCAAAAGGCCCAGCTCCATGCAGCCGCTGGAGACCCGGTGGGATTTGGAGAAATGATCGTGGAAGTCTTCGCCTTGAGGGTTCCCGAGCTTTTCATTGTTGATGCCGTGGTAGGGATGGAGGGAAACGGCCCCGCTTCCAAAAACTTGAGGCATATCGGCAAGATCATGGCCGCGGATAACGCCGTGGCCTTGGACGGGACCATCGCCCGCATGATGGGAATGGAGCCGGGGAAGATTCATTTTCTCCGTGTGGCCGCAGAGCGGGGCCTGGGGGACTATGATGGAGATGCGATCGAAATCGAAGGTGATTTTCAGGAAATAGAGCACTTCCGGTTGCCCCCTCTGGTCGTCAAAGCTGAGGATACGTCGGCCTCGGTGAGAGAGTTCCTCCACGGAAGGACCTTGCTTCGCCCCTCTGTGGATGCACAGCTTTGCACCGGTTGTGGGACATGTGTGGAGCACTGTCCCGTCTCCGCGCTCTCCTTGCACAACGGCTTGCCCGAAGTGGAAAAGGAAAAGTGCATCACCTGCTTCTGCTGCCAGGAGATGTGCCCAGAGGCCGCCATCAGGCTAGGTTAAGGGGCTGTCCGATCCCGCATGGTGAAACGCAGTCAGGGTAAAGGTCGCCTTCGGTAAAGAATTCGTTTCTGCACGAATTAAACTTCGAACGGGTACACAAGGAGGATCCATGGATAAGCTGTTTGATTTGACGGATAAAGTAGCTCTCGTAACAGGAGGGAGTCGGGGTCTTGGCCGCGAAATGGTGCGAGCCTTCGCAAAAGCCGGCGCCGACGTGGTGATCGCCAGCCGCAAGCTCCAAAACTGCCAGGCCTTGGCAGCCGAGATCCAAAAGACGACCTCCCGCAAGGCCATGCCCTGCGCGTGCCACGTGGGAGAATGGGATCAGGTAAACGCTCTTGTGGATGCCGCCTACAAACGGTTCGGCAAGATAGACGTTCTGGTGAACAACGCCGGCATGTCGCCCCTATACGCCAAGCTGACTGAAGTGAACGAGGAGCTCTACGACAAGGTCCTGGACGTGAACCTCAAAGGGCCCTTCCGGCTCACGGCGCTGATCGGCACACGCATGGCCGAGGGAGACGGGGGTTCCATCATTAACATCAGCAGCATGGCCGCGATTCGTCCCACGCCCGACATTATTCCTTACGCTGCGGCCAAGGCCGGACTTAACGCCATGACCGAAGGATTCGCCAGGGCCTTCGGCCCCAAGGTGCGCGTCAACTGCATCATGTGCGGACCTTTTCTGACGGACATCAGCAAGGCTTGGGACATGGAGTTCTTTAAGGAGAGAGCCAAGACCTTTGCCCTTGGCCGCGGCGGTCAGCCCGACGAGATCATCGGAGCCGCCCTGTACTTTGCCGGCAAGGCCTCCAGCTTTTGCACCGGCGCCGTCCTTCGCCTAGACGGGGGAACCCCTTGAGGCGAAACTGCACTGCCCGCATTTGCTCCCCTTAATTAAACTTTTATAGGGTCGTGCAATGGGCCGCAGGGAGAAAAAATGTGCCCGGGACAGGAGTCTCCATGGAGACAAGGTCCTATGATAAGTTCAGGGTTGAGGCGAAAAAAAACGTTGTCCCACGCCGGCGGACGAAGTTTAAATTCAGGGGAGGGATACATGGAGCTGACAAGGGAACAGAAATCTACAATCGAGCGGGTCATCAACGCGTTTGAAACAGGCACCGCGGATGGGGATTACGGCAACATCTCCATCTATCACGACGGACCGCACGATATCCGCCAGATCACCTACGGGCGATCTCAAACCACGGAATATGGGAAGCTGCGGAAGCTGGTGGAGATGTACGTGGAGGCGGAGGGACTTTACAGTGACGAGTTGCGTCCCTATGCGGACCTGGTAGGGAGTGTGCCGCTGACCGATGAAAGGGCGTTCAAGACCCTCCTCCGCAATGCTGGCCGAAATGACCCGGTCATGGGGAAGATACAGGACGAGTTTTTTGAAACCGAGTATTTTCTTCCAGCCATGGCATGGGCCGATGATCATAATTTCGTGCTGCCATTGTCGGGGCTTGTGATCTACGACTCCTTCATTCACAGCGGGTCCATCCTCTGGGTGATACGGCAGCGATTCCCGGAAAGTCCGCCGAGCGCGGGCGGAGATGAGCAAGCCTGGACAAGCGCCTATGTGCGGGAAAGACACGTGTGGCTTCAAGCCCACCATCGTGAAGCGGTCCGCGCATCCAGCTACCGAACGAGGGACCTGTTGAGAGAAATCTCCAAAGGAAATTGGGATCTTTCCCAGCTTCCCATCAATGCCCACGGTGTGCATGTATATCCTAAGATATGAAAGTTTTCGCAGGCGCATCGGCCGCGGTATCCATGATGCCTCTTTTGCTTTGTGTGCTTCAGGCCGAAACAAGTCCGATGCGGAACGTCTTGAGAGGGTGTCGTTATGGTGAAAATCCTGATCGTTTGAAGTGTACGACCGGCTCATCGATGCTCTCACGGTGAGTGGGGAGGGAGCTCATGGCTTCCATGATGGCCTCCATGGAAAAGAGGGGCTGAGGCTGGCAGTGCGACAGACTCGAACAACGCCCACAAGCCTTTTCCAGGGGAAGGTGGGAAAAGGGGCAATAGTCAATCCAGGCGAACCACATCAACATTCAAAAAGAGAGGAGGATACCCATGTCCAGTCACCGGCCGTTGGTCCTTGATCTCTCCATGGGAAAACAGGAAGTGGATTCCACCGGCCCACCCATCGGGGTGGTCCGGATGAGCGTGGAGCAATCCTACGGAGGTGTGGGGGAGCTTCTTCAGGAAACCATCAATGGATCCGGTAAAGAAGCGTGGGAAAACATTAAGGCCAAAATCGACTACCTTTACGCGAAGCTGGATCTTGCTCTGGCCCCCCTTGAAGCCGAAACCGGCTTCAGCCGGGAAGTGCGGTCCAGGCTGAAGCAGGGTCAGAAGATGCTATTCAAACCCAATCTGGTCAATATCTTCAGTATCCATCCCCAGACCCATGGTCCGGATGGGGGAAGCACCGCCTGCACCGAATGGCCTTTTGTGGCGGCTCTGATGAGATGGTTTCACGATCAAATGGGCTTCAGCTATCATCAGATGGCCCTGGGCGAGGCGGCCAGCACCATGCCGGCGGCAGCCGGGTACTATTCTCTGCTGAAAGGAGGGGGCAAGGCGGTCACCCCGGAAGCGGTGATCGAGGGCAAAGTGGAGGATTTTTACGGCGGCTGGGGGTTTTATTTCGCCAGAAAGTATCTGGCCGAGCGACTGGCCCCCGGCCGCACCGACGACCCGATGAAAGGCTACGAGGAAAGCGTCCAGGGTGTTTACATCCCTCCTGGTTACGCCCTGGACAAGTTGATGGTGTACGATTTAAACCGCATCTTCGATGACCCGAGCAAGGGCCGGGAGGTGGACGTTCCGGATGGGGTCAACTACCGATCCATCGCGCTCCACAAGGTGATCGTGGGGGGCGACCCCGATGATCCGGAGGACCGGAAGGCCTATCCGGGCTCGATTCTGATAAACGTTCCCAAGCTCAAGGTTCACTGTTTCACCCTGTTGACCAATGTGATCAAGAACCTGGGCATCGGCCTCTATCCCATGCAATGTGCCAAAGAGGGCGGCCATCATTGGGATTATAGCTGTCCGAATGTTCTCTTTCCAGGCATGAAGGGAAAGATCCCCCACCAGGTGTGGGTGCCCATGCTGGACACGGACACGGGGCTCCCCCGAAGAGACGCTGCGGGGAGCTACATGGTGGAAAAAACCGGCGGGATAACGGCCACCATGGTGGACATCGTCCAGGCGGTGATCCACCAGGATGTTTTGATGATCCACGTGGTGGACGCCATCGAGGCCATCAACCTGGACCATCAAGGCCTGGTGATCGGCGTGAAAGTCCCTGAGGGAATGGTTTTCGCCGCATTGGACCCCGTAGCCGCTGATCTTCTCTCCGCCCGCTACATGTTCAGCAACGTCCCGCTGGTCCAGGCACTTCAGACCGACGTGGATGACGGCGCAGGCGGGCGTTTTCCACAGGCGGTCCCCGTCCCTCGGCTGGAAGGAAATCAAATCCTCACCCAAATCGGCTTTGATTGTCCCCTGGCGCGGGATAAAACCTTGCTAGTGGCCGAACAAAGGGGCCTGGGGGAAAGACGCTATCATACGGTGGGCCATGATGCCGTAACCGATTGTCCAATCGTGTCCATCCAGGGCCATCTGGGCGCCGTCCAGAATGGGAATTTTGTGGATCTCATCACCCAGAACCTCTACTTCGATGTGTACAAGATGCCGTGGGACCTTCAAAAGACCGCCTTCGGGTATCTGGAGGCGGTAGACAGGTTGACCGGGTCCTCCCTCAAAAAGGAGTTTCTGGATGCCTTCGACGAGGATGGCGACGGTGTGGTCACCTATGAGGAATTCGGGAAAAAGGGCGTCACCGGCAGCATGATGTGGATCGGCGGCGAGACCGTGTCCAGGATCGGCTCGGAGCCGCGGCCTCAACCCCACGCCTCTTTCCGTTCGATTGCCCTCATCACAAAGTACTCTAACCCCATGTACAATCCGGATGGCCATGATGTTTTCAAGGAATTGATGCTGGGCGCGGTCTGCGTGACTGCACTGCAAATGTCCCAGATGGAGATGGAGTCTCCTGATTTCTTCTGTGCGGGGCTCACGTGGGGGCAGGGCAAGTGGCCCAGTTTCCAGCTGGCCCAGTACGCCCATCTGGGCCTGGCCCTTTACGGTCGCGGCTTTCCCAACAAGATCGGCTATCCCAGCCTGTATGTTACGGCTTTGTTTCACGCGGACATGACCCAGAACAACGGCCGATTCGGCGGGGAGATGACGGACCGGCCTGATCTGGAAGGCCTGAGGCACTACATTTCACAAGTGGCCTCGGGAGAGGAAAAGCCGCTGGATTTCACCCTTTACGTCCCCGGAGGCTATGACAATCTCGGGGGAATCCAGCTCCCCCATGTGGAGGTGACCAGTGATCCGGCCCTGATTTTCACCGCCCAATTCGACGGTGGAAAGGAAATCTGGCCGCGGGAGAGGATTTCAAGCTGAGGAAACTCTTTCAGCCTTGGCCTTCAAGAGTAAAACCTGAGCCGTGAATGCCCTTCGAAAGGAGAGGGGAACCGGACCACCGACTCTATTTGGAAAGACGGAGGGGACGCCGGAGACCGGAGGCCACCGGACTTAACAATTTACCCTTCTTTCAGCATAAGCTCGGCGGTTTTCCTAGCGACCTTTCCCACCAGTCGGCTGCAATGTTCATGAAGGCCTAACTCCTCCCGGGCTATCTGCAACTGCCATGGGATATTAGGATCTAGATCTACGCCGATAAGGGATTTTCGAATGTCCCGACAAATCACGCTTCCGTATTCTTTCTCAAACCATTTATGCAGTCTGCCGACGGGTTCGTAGGAAGCTCTCATTTTCTCTACGTGAATGTCCAATGGTTGTTCCAGGTCGCTATATCCGCGTCCATACTTTAATCCGAGAAAGAGATCTCCTGCGATCAACGACCCACACACCAAAAACATCCTGCCAATTCCGTACCCGAACCCGCTAAGGGCTTTAAACAGCTCTTCATTTTTTCTGTCGAAAACTTCCTGGAGTGCCAAAAGCGTGGCTTGGGCGCAGCCAAAATATATGGTCTCAATTTCGTTGGCTCTTTTCTCAACCCTGTCTAAGATTTCTTCTTTGTTCGTTCCTCTGTATTCCTCAACCATCCTCCGCCTCCTTTAAAGATCATGGATCTCGCTACTCGGAGCATAAGCGGGTTGGCTCAAAATAAGGTGCTCGCGGGCGTTCCAACCCTATGACTCAAAACATTGGTGATGAGCGCATCGATGACAGGAAATTGCTTTTTGAAGCCGTGCAGACTTTAACACAGGAAAATGTGAAAATTCAATCCTGTTGGCGCCATCAACCTTGTGCAAATCGAATCCTTTCCTTTTTCCGGGAGTTCATGATCTCGGCTTGGACCAAAATTTCGGGGATAGGAAAGGAGAAGATCCGACAGTGCCTGCACCTGGTCAGACCCTTTCCTGGGGGTGGTTTTCCCCCGGCATCGAACGAACAAGCGGATAGCATCATGCGACAAGACCACGAGGCTCTTTCATCCGATACCAACCAGGCTCCAATAGAAAAAGGGTTGAATTTGGATCGTAAAAAAGCTAGATGTTCAGGTATGCCGCTGATTACTCTGGCATGCCCCCGGCATCTCTTCAGGGTCGCGGCGATTTTTGGTCACAATTAGGGCGGCAGCATTGAATTTCATGCCTCCCGAAAAAGCCATGAACAAGGAAATGAGAACCTGTTTGACGCATTGTTGCCTTTTTGCCGGATCAATCTTTAACCCGGAAGGAGAACCCACCGATGGACTTTGATATCCCAAAAGAAATCGCTGATTATTTAAAGGAACTGGACGACTTCATCGAGAAAGAGATTAAGCCTCTCGAACAGCAGGATGACAATATCCGCTTTTTTGATTACAGGCGGGAAAACGAGAGAACGGACTGGGCCCGGGGCGGAATACCCAGTGAGGACTGGGAGGCGCTCCTGGCGGAAGCCCGCCGGCGTGCCGATGCTGCGGGACATTATCGCTATCCCTTTCCTGAAAAATACGGGGGGAAAAACGGGACCAATTTGGGCATGGCCATCATTCGAGAGCATCTGGCAGCCAAAGGCCTGGGCCTGCACAATGATTTGCAGAACGAGCATTCCATCGTGGGCAACAACGTGGGGCTGCTTCTGATGCTTGAATACGGGACCCAGGCACAAAAAGAGGAATGGGTCGACGACCTGGCCAGTGGAAAAATCGGCTTCGCTTTCGGCATCACAGAACCCAATCATGGTTCCGATGCCACCCACATGGAAACCACCGCCGTAAGGGACGGCGACGAGTGGATCATCAACGGTGAAAAAACATGGAATACCGGAGTTCACAGGGCGGCATACGACCTAGTTTTCGCCAGGACCAGCGGCAATGCCGGAGACGCCAGGGGAATCACGGCGTTTTTAGTTCCCATGAAAACTCCCGGAGTGAAGGTGGAACGGATGCTTTGGACATTCAACATGCCCACCGATCACGGGCATGTCACTTTCACGAATGTTCGCGTTCCCCACAATTCAATCTTCGGCGGGGAAAGTCGCGGGCTGATGGTGGTCCAGCATTTTTTCAATGAGAATCGTATCCGGCAGGCGGCATCCAGCCTGGGAGCGGCCCAGTACTGCGTCAATGAATCGGTGAAATATGCCTGGGAACGAAAACCATTCGGCAAACCGCTCGCCACGAATCAGGGCATTCAATTCCCGTTGGTTGAACTGCAAACCCAGTGTGAGATGCTCCGGGCGTTGATCCATAAGACCGCCTGGATGATGGACACCTATGGCGCGTTCTCCGTCTCGGACAAGGTTTCCATGTGCAATTACTGGGCAAACCGGCTTTGCTGCGATGCGGCGGACCGTGCCATGCAAGTGCACGGAGGCATCGGGTATTCCCGGTATAAACCCTTCGAGCACATCTATCGACACCATCGGCGCTACCGCATCACGGAAGGTGCGGAAGAAATCCAGATGCGCCGAGTCGCCGGGTACATGTTCGGATTCATGAAACAGCAAAAACCCAAGGGAGTTGAATAGACGCAACCCTATGAACCAGGAGACAAAAGAAAAGAAAAAGACGAACGTTCAAGAAGCGCTTCAAAGGGTTCTTCCCGAGCACATCGATGGCTTTAAAGAGCTCGTTTCCTGTGACCGGCTGTCCGAAGGGGCCAGTCAGGAAACTTACCGCATCGTCGTAAATACGGACAAGGGAGAACGGCAGCTCGCCATGAGGCGCTCGCCGGGAGGCATTCCCAAACCGAAGACAGAGGGGCATCCGGGTCTGGCTGTCGAGGCGATGCTGATGCGATCAGCCAGAGAAGCCGGTGTTCCCGAGCCCGAAGTTCTCTTTGTGGCAAAACCTGAAGATCATCTTGGCGAAGCCTTTGTCATGGAATGGCTCGACGGAGAGACCCTTGGTGCCCGCATCGTTCGTTCGGAGGCGCTTGCGGAAATCAGGCCTCGCCTGGCTTACCAGTGCGGTCAGATCCTGGCGAGAATTCACGCCATTGATCTGGAAAGGACCGGATTGAACAAGGTGCTGGATGTGATGAACCCGGAAGCCCTGGTTGAACAGACGTGGAACTTTTACAAACGGCTCAATACCCCACAACCCATGATCGACTATGCGGCCCGATGGCTCAAGGAAAATCTGCCCCATAACCCACGGACCACATTGGTTCACAACGATTTTCGAAACGGCAATATCATCGTGACCCCGCAGGGTGTTATTGGGGTCCTGGATTGGGAGATTGCCCACATCGGCGATCCCATGCGGGATCTCGGCTGGATAGGCACCAATTCCTGGCGATTCGGAAAAAGCGAATTGCCCGTCGGCGGATTCGGCCGTTACGAAGATCTGTTCCGCGGCTATGAGGAGGTCTCCGGCGTGAGGGTGGACCCCGCCCACGTAAAATTCTGGGAGGTCTTCGGGTCCTTCTGGTGGGCGGTGGGGTGTCTCCTTATGGCCGAACATTATCGGACCGGTCCGGATAAAACCGTCGAACGCCCGGCCATCGGCCGCCGGTCTTCGGAGTGTCAGGTGGATTGTGTCAACTTGTTGATTCCGGGAAACGTGACCCTCGTCCAAGCCGGGAATGGGCCAGAATCCACGGAAATGCCTAGAATTGACGAACTGGTCGTCAGTGTGCGCGATTTTCTTCGCGATGACATCATGAACCAGACAAAGGGACGAACGAATTTTATGGCCCGCGTGGCATCCAATTCCTTGGATATCGTTTTGCGGGACCTGATGATAGGTCCTTCTCACCGGCAGCAGGAACACGATCGGCTCCGCCGCCTGCTTTCAACCGAGGGCACCTTGGAGGCCCTGAGATGGAAACTGGTGAACGGACTCCGAGACGGATCCATTCCTTTGAATCAGCAGGGTTTGGCTGAGCATATGCGCGCTACGGTGGTCAATCAAATCGCTATTGATCAACCCCAGTATTCGGGCTTCAAAACCGCCATCAAGAGCGCCCGGTAATTGAAAACAGGGGTACCCTCAGCGGTCTTCCTTGCCGGAATTGTGATCATATCCTCTTAATCTCAGATGTCCATAGACTTGAGATATACGACGCCGTAAAGAAGGTCGTAAGAGGGTCGAAAAGGCGATCCATCAAAAGCCGGAGAGCGACTGACCCAGGTCATGGACATCCTTAAAAAATCCAGCGCCAACGGGTGAATGAAGAAGTGCGAGCAGGAATCGGTCGGCTTGTGAGGATACAGGAGGGGCCCAGGGGCGCCACAGCCGGAATCGACGAGGAATGCCGGCCGAAAGTCATTCAAAAGAGCCCATCTATTCAACAAGGAGGTGCAAGCGATGGAATTCAGACCAAAATGCATGGCATTCACAATGACCAATGTGCCTGGACAAAGCGATATGGAGGAAGCATGCCGAATGATGATACGCTATTTCCCTGAGTGCCCAACCCCGCCGACGCCGGGGCGTGGGGGATTGCGCGGATTCATTGCGGGAATGCCGTGCGTTTGGGCTGACAAAGAGAAAAAACAAATCGTTTACGAACTTACGGGCAGGGAGAACGAGTTGGCTCAGTTCTATGACAGGTATATGGCTGAGGATCTGGACTACTTTGCCATGCCGCCGGAATCCGAGGTTGGCCTGCATAAGCTCGCCAAAATGTTCAAAGAAAAACAATGCCCGGATTTAAAGATGATTCACTTTGGGGTCCCGGGGATATTCAGTTGGGGTCTGAGCATGATGGATGAGAGCCGCACGCCTGCACTATACAACGATACCATGCGGGATGTGATGATCAAGCTGATGGTCATGAAGGCAAAGTGGCGCCAGAGGGAAATCAACAGGTTGTTTCCTGGGATCCCGACGCTGTTTATGATCGCCAACGGCGGGTTGACGGTTTATGTATCTGCCAGTGGGGTTGGCAACTGGGAGGACGCCAAAGCGATCTACAACGAGGTGCTGGCGGCGGTGGAGGCGACCACTGCGATCCACTGCTGCGCCAATTTCGACTGGCCGCTGCTGATGGACACCAATACGGACATCATTCATTTCGATGCCTACCAGTACGCAGAGAGCATGTCCCTTTATCCGGATGCGTTGAGAAAGTTCCTGGAGAGAGGCGGAATGATCGCCTGGGGCATTGTTCCCAGCGGCGGGGTCGACGAGATAAGGAGTGAGACCTCGAGAAGCCTAACGGAGAGACTGGAAAAGGGGATACAGTCGGTTGTGGCCAGCGGGATCGACAAAGAACTGTTGCTGGAATCGTCCTGGATTTCACCCAATTGCGTGCTCAGCACCCCCACGATTGAGCTGGGAGAGAGGGTCTACGCGCTTACGAGCGAGGTCTCACAGCAGATGAGAGAAAAGCACTTCGCCTGAGGCGCCTGTCGGCCGTCGCAAACGGAACATTCTGGAATCATCGAAACCAAAACCATGCTGTTCAGAGGGCCGAGTTCGGGGGAATTCAGGTTGACTATGTCTAACCATGCGCCAGTTCTATAGAAAGAAGCCAAGAGTTCCACCTTGACACTATAGTAGTCTCAGAACAACTAACAACTTGCTATCAGTCACAGCAGGAGCGTTTTTCGATCTCGATGTATCTTAAAGAGATAGAGCTTTTTGAATCATCTCGATTGAAAAAAGTCCTCCATGTCCTGGGTAAATGGTTTTTACGCCCTGTTCCAACAACAATTTCCAGCTCTCCTCCACTTGCGGCCAATCTTCAGCGAAAATGGGTAAGCCGGGGCCGAAACGCAGGGGAAACTTGTTCATGGCCAGGTCTCCCACAAAAGCTTCCCCCGAATCCAAAACCACACTGACCGAGCCTGGAGAATGGCCGGGAGTATGGAGCACCTTACCGGCAATACCATATTGCACCAAAGAATGTGGTTCGTCCCCCAGGACCACATCCACACCGGTAGAATCGATATGGACAAAAGGTAACCATAGCATCCGGATCAACCAAGCCAAAATCCTGCCCCACGCGGTAACCCCTGGAGGTGTAGGCTTTAACCCTTTTTCAAGCCACTCCTTTTCTCGCTGATGCATCGCAATCGGGGCGCCGGTGATCTCTTTTATTTCCGCGGCTGAACCAATGTGGTCAAAATGGCCATGGGTCACAATGATTAGTTTCACATCCTCGGGTTTTATTGAGGCAGCCTCCATTCCCTTAACGAATTGTTTCGCTTTCTTGGGCTCCCCGCAATCTATGGCAACGATGCCTTGGTCCTGGACGATATAGCATTGGCCGATTCCTAGAGGGATCGCATGGATATTCACATCCATTTTCATCTTCCTCCTTTCTTACCTGATCGGCTGTCGTGTTCAATTATCTCCTTTACTGGAGCCGCATCAATAAATGTTTTTCGAAGCGCTTCATCTTTAAGTCCATCAGCAGCCGATTCAACGATGGCCCTGGCTGCCTGCCATTGCTCCCGTTCCAGATCACGCCGTTTCATTTTCTCGTATGGTTGGGCCATGGCAGTATGGGGCATCCAAAGTTGCTTGGGGTTTTCTCTGAGATGGAGGTAAAATTGGCCTCATCCGCAAAGAGCACCGTCACCAGTTTTCGCTCACCCTCAATGGTGCTGCGGGCGGTCAGGATCTTATCGGCTAAGAATTTGGGGGTGTAGGATTGGGGCTGGTCATAGTCGATGGGAGGAGCTTCTTTGGATTCTCTCTGTTCATGCCCGCATTCATCACAAAATAGTGCCTCAGGCGGTAAAGAGCCACCACACCTAGGGCATTTAACCTCGAATTTGGCTCCCCATTTAATGCAAAATTTAGCTCCTTCACGATTCTCATGCTGGCATTTCGGGCATTTCATCGTTGATGCACTCCAGATAAAGTAAGCACCAAAGATCTGGCCAGAAAGCGAGGATACTTCGAGCTCCCAACAGGACTCTGAAGTCCCTTCAGGAGCTCGGTAGGCACATTTTGATAGATTTCTCCATGGGAGGCTCCCTTGACTAGGGGTGAAAGATTCGAAGTGACTATCAAAGTGTAGAATAGATTGAACGGAAGATAAGTCAAGAAAAACAGACTTTGAGATCCGATGCGGGATGATCGTCTCCTTCGTCCATGAAAAGGTAAGGCCGGTGTTATCTCAAAATATCCGGGCTATGTTCCAGGCCGGTCTTTCCACAATGCTTATCGAAACCTGAGGGGCTGTTTTTCTGATGCAAACTGCGAGGCTCATCCCGCAGAGCGGGAGGCCTCAGGAAGCCCCCTCGAAGGGGACTTGATCGATTCGTTTTGGTGAGACCCTCATTCATGGCAACAGACCCCGTCATTCCTCCAAACCGTCCTCGCGCGGAAGCGGCGACATGCCACGTCGCGAAGCAGGAACCCACAAGAGAACCTGGATTCCGGGTCAAGCCCGGAATGACAATTTAGAGGACACAGTGGGAACCGATCCGCCAAGGGTGCTTATGCATGTCCATACCGATGTTCATCGTTTTCCCTTTGAAATTCATCTTTTTTCCTTGTACGTTACGGACCATGCGAAGTCCCTCTCCGATTCGCAGATTTTATTTCGGGCTTCATCGCCCAAAAGGGGCTTCCTTACATCAAATGGATCATCGCCTCTATCACACAAAGCGCCGTTTCACTTCGGGTTGCTGATCAGGGTTCGAGACAAGGAGATTTCATGGATTTCAGATTCAATGAAAGGGAAACGGCCTTTTACAATGAGGTCGACGATTTCTTGAAACAGCAGCTTCCAACGGACTGGGTCAAAGGGGTGCTCCGTTGGCCCGGCGGGTATGGCTCCCAAGAGTTTGACCGGCAGGACGCGGCCGAGATCATCGATCGGTTTCAGCGCAAACTGGTGGAAAAAGGATGGCTGACCATTTCCTGGCCCAAGGAATACGGGGGCATCGAATACACGTACATGGAACAGGCCATTTTCGATGAACGCACCAGCTATCACGGCGCGCTGATTGCGGACGTTATCGCCGCCGGAATTGTCGGCCCGACCATTTTGGAAATCGGTACCGAGGCGGACAAGGAGGAATGGATTCCAAAAATCGCCTCGGGCCGGATCAAGATGTGGCTCGGTTACAGCGAGCCCAATGCCGGCTCCGACTTATCGAGTATTCAGACCACCGCCGTCGAGGATCGGGATGATTACGTCATCAACGGCCAGAAGGTCTGGAGCAGTGACGCCCACCGTTCGGATTATGCCTGGCTGATCGCCCGTACCGACCCAAAGGCCCCCAAGCACAAGGGGATCAGCTATTTCATCGTCGACAACAGGACTCCCGGCGTGACCATCCGCCCGCTGGTGAATATCCATGGGATCCATCATTTCAATGAAGTCTTTTTTGACAATGTCCGGGTTCCCAAGAAGAACCTGATCGGAGAGAAGAACAAAGGATTCTATCACTTGATGACCTCTCTCGCCATCGAGCGGATCATGCTGGTCAGAATGGGAAGCTTCCGCAGGATCTTCGAAGAATTGACCTTGTGGGTCAAAGAGCACGATCGGGACGGAAAGCCCCTTGGCAGCTATCCCCTGCTCCGCCAAAAAATGGCCGAAATAGCCACAAAAATTGAAATTGGATATCTCTTGTTTTGGAGAACGGCCGAGCTGCTGGACAAAGGAAAAATTCCCAATGTGGAGGCCTCGATCCTGAAACTCACCGCCACCGAGTTGAGCCGAAGTCTTGCTGAAGTGGCCATGGACATCCTCGGCCCGTATGGCCTCCTGCCAAGGGGCTACGAGAGGACCCCCTTCAGGGGCATGGCGCCGAGGGGGTACCTGGACTGCATTTCCTCGACTATCGGGGCCGGCACGTCGGAAATCCAACGAAACATCATCGCCGTGCGAGGCCTCGGCCTGCCGAGAGAATAGGGAGCAATAGGTTATGGACTTGGATTTTAGCGAGGAGCAGAGAATACTTCAAAGATCGGCCAGGGATTTCCTAAAGGAAAAATGCCCCAAGTCGCTCGTTCGAGAGATGATCCGGGATGAAAAGGGCTATCCCGAGTGGCTGTGGAAAGAGATGGCCGATCTTGGCTGGCTGGGCGTCACCATTCCCGAGGAGTACAAGGGGATCGGGGGGGATTTCCTCGATTTGGCGATCCTTCTGGAAGCCATGGGCGAGGCCTGCCTCTCCAGCCCATTTTTCTCGACAGTCGTGCTGGGCGCCGAGGCTCTGCTCCTGGCCGGCACTGAAGAGCAAAAGAAGAAATTCTTGCCCCGTGTGGTCGAGGGCACGCTACTATTGGCCCTGGCCGCGATCGAACCGGGAGAATGGTACCGGGCCACCGGCTCCAATACCATCGCCAGTCGAGATAAAAACGGCTACCTGGTCAATGGGACAAAGTATTTTGTCGAAAACGCCCATATTGCCGACTACATGATCTTACTGGCCCAGACGGGAGAAAAGGAGATGACGATTCTCATGGTGGAGGGCAAAGGCCCGGGCATCCGGTTCGAGACCGTCCAGACCCTGGGCAATGAAAAGCAGTCCGTGGTGATCTTTCGAGACACCAGGGTGCCCGAGGCCAATACGCTTGGACGGGCGGGAGAGGCTTCCCACCTGATGGAGGTTTTACAGGAGCGCGCCTCGGTGGCCAAAAGCCTGGAAATGCTGGGGCTCATGAAGGTCGCTTTTGATATGGCCCTTGCCTATGCCAAGGAGCGTGAACAGTTTGGACGGCCGATCGGAAGCTTTCAGGCGGTTCAGCATCACTGCGCCAACATGGCCGTAGATATGGAGAGTTCCCGCCTCATTACCTATCAGGCGGCCTGGAAGATCGCCCGGGGGCTACCCGCCTCCAAGGAAGCAGCCATGGCCAAGGCCTGGACGAGCGATGCCGCCGGCCGCCTAACCCGGCTGGCCCACCAGGTGCACGGAGCGATCGCTTTTTGCGATGAACACGACCTGCATCTGTATTACCGGAAGGCCAAAGCGGCGGGCATCGCGTTTGGAGACGCTGAATACCATTTCGAAAAGGTGGCTGAACAGCTTGGCTTCTAGCTCTAGCCCATCTGTAAATCTCCTCCCCCGGCGCTCCCGCCTTAAGCCTCCCATGATTTTCATTTCTTGGAGGACGTACCTTGCTCCAACCCATATTCCCGAAGAGTAAGCGGTCACGGGGTAGTCGCATATAAGCGCCGCCTCTGGCCGAAGGGGCCAGTCTAATCAAAGGACAGAAACTTCACTTTGGGGTCATCCCGGACTTGAGGAGCCTGTCCCGGCATGAGGTTAGCCGGGGGGATCCAGGATACAAGACTGGATTCCGGATCGGGGTCCGGAATGACTCGACCGGGGAAGCTAAAAGTGCTGTAACAAAACCTGTAAAAAAATGAAGTTTCATACGAGCTGTACCGGTGATGCGGGCTTTTCTTCCGTTCTGAGGCTTCCGGGCCCCGCCAATACGGCGGGCGGGATCTTCGACAGTCACTTTAGAAAAGCCAGCATCACCCTGTGATCGGTTACCCGGAAGAAGCTGTGACCTGCAATCCAGTCTGATGCCGCCTATGGTGCAGTTACTTTTTCATTGACGCACAAGGGCAATTTCTCTGCAGTTTTCTCCCCGAAAGGCAACGTCTTATCACAACCACATCAGCCACACATCACACGATATCTGCAAACCCGTGAAAAGGAGGAACCCCATGGCCGATGCGAGGGGCACTTCCTTGATCCCTCTTTCCGCGCTGGACTCCCGATAGCGCCGCATCGGGATGGGGTGAACGCCTGGTCTTGCCGGTTCGCCCCCCAAGCGTCGGTATTGTCCTCAGTGCATCGAAGGGCTCACGGGTTTTTCCGAAACCCCTTTCTAAGCCGTGCACCACCGATGAGAACCGAAACGAGGAGAAACATCGCGGTCGATTTTTATCATTGACGGGCGTCATGGGGAGGGGGGTTGGTAATATATCGAGAAGAGTCCTATCATGAGCGGAATCGAGACAAGGGATAGGGCAAAGCTTGAGAACATGAATTGATTGACAACGTCCCTTTTTCCGCCGGCCCGATCTATCAGGATGGGAACCGCCGTAACCGGGGGCACCGCTGCTTGGAGGATCATCAAAAGAGCCACGTGGTACGGAGGTTTCAAGGCAAGAAGTAACGCAAAGGTGATCAGTGGGAATAGAAAATTTTTGATGATAACGAACTTGACGGTCTCTATCGGGTAGAGTCTGCCCTTCTCTTTGAAGTCTACATAGATGTTCCCGCCGAGGATCAGCATTAGGAGTGGAAGCGCCATATCTCCCACCATCTTGAGCGCCGATGCGACAAAGTCGGGGACGATGCCCTCAGCCCCCATGAGGCGGAGGAGGGTTGCGGCCACGGTGGACAAGAAAACACGGTTGATAACTTTACTCCAGTCGAGGGCCTTTTCTGTTTTCGCCAAAAAAAGATGCGCTGTGCTGAAAAGGAAAGAGGGGAAGAGGAGCATGAGGAAAAAGAGATCCACGATGTAAGGAGAACCCCGGCCGAACATGCCGGTGAGGATTGCAAGAGGGAAAAAAAGACCATTTTGATAAAAGAGGCTTGCTGCGAATTCTCTCCGAAATTCGCGCTTGGAGACAAAAGAAAAAAGCGCAGTGAGACCACCGAACAAGATCGTTAAACCCGCCCACCAGAGGGGGAGAAGCCACCATCCTTGAAATTCGGAGGGCTTGAAGTTTTGAAGGATGTTGATAAATACGAGGCTTGGGAGTGCTATATCCAACGCAAGGATCGAAAATACCTGCAGGGCCTCTTTTGGCAAAATGCGCTTACCAAGGATCCACAGTCCCAGTATGCCTATACTTAGGAGAAGCGCAACAGACTCGAACGTGGAAATCAGAACCTGAACATTCACACGTCTCTATCCTTCTTTCCGTGGTTCATTGCTCGTATGAAACTTCATTTTTTTACAGGTTTTTTTACAGCACTTTTAGCTTCCCCGGTCGAGTCATTCCGGACCCCGATCCGGAATCCAGTCTTGTATCCTGGATCCCCCCGGCTAACCCCATGCCGGGACAGGCTCCTCAAGTCCGGGATGACCCCGGAGTGAAGTTTCTGTCCTTGATTAGACTGGCCACCCGGCCAGCGGCCCGGCTCGTATGAAACTTCATTTTTTTACAGGTTTTTTTACAGCACTTTTCCCTTGCCCAGTCGGGTCATTCCGGACCCCGATCCGGAATCCAGTCTTGTATCCTGGATCCCCCCGGCTAACCCCATGCCGGGACAGGCTCCTCAAGTCCGGGATGACCCCGGAGTGAAGTTTCTGTCCTTGATTAGACTGGCCCCTCCGGCCAGAAGCCCTGCTCGTATGCTTGTATGATCGGCTCGATCCAGTGCTTTCCCGGTGAGTGGTCCGGATAAGAGAGACGCAAAGGCTCAAGCCGTTCGAGCCTCCCTCGACCTTTCACCGAGGAGGCTCGCCGACCCTATGAGCAGGGACTATTTCTTCAGGATCGTCACCGACAGGGCGGCTTCCGTTGGACCCACGTTGCCACCTGCGTTCTGGGCCAGGCCGACCCTGGCGCCTTCGACCTGCCTCCTGCCCACCCGCCCATCGCCGGCCAGGTGCCAGTATACCTCCACGAGCTGGCGTACCCCCGTGGCCCCCACCGGGTGGCCCTGTGACTCCAGTCCTCCGGAGACGTTGACGGGAAGCTTTCCGCCCAGGGTACTGTGGCCGGCCTCGGCCCAGGGACCGCCTTCTCCCACCGGGCAGAAGGCGAGATCTTCGGTCACGTAGAGTTCCCCAAAGGCCGTGGCGTCGTGAACTTCGGCCAGATCCAGGTCCTCGGGACCGATGCCGGCCTTTTCATAGGCCCTCTTTGCCAGCCGGCTCAGGGTGCTTCCCGATTTCTGCTTTTCTTCGTCGGGGTCTTCACCGCTCGCCAGGCAAACGGCCGCCACCTCCACAGCGTGGGCGGCACCGATCTTCCTTGCAAATTCATCGGAGCAAACGATCACTGCGGCCGCGCCGTCCCCGATGGGTGAGCACATGGGGCGGGTCAACGGCCAGGCCACTTCCGGCGCGGCCAGCACCTCTTCGATGGTAAAGGGATCCTGGTATTGGGCCAGCGGGTTCATGGAGGAGTGCCAGTGATTCTTGGAAGAGATGGCCGCAAGCTGTCTTTGGGTCGTGCCGTACTTCTCCATGTGCCTCTGGGCCCAAATGGCGTAGACATCCATGAACACGGTGCGCTGACCCGATTTTTCCTTCCTGCCCTCGCCCTTGGCCTCCTGGGCTTTCTTGACTTCCTCCTCGCGCTTCCTGAAGTCCTCTAATATCTGGGGCAGCATCTCCACGTCCATGCCGCCGAAGAAGGCCGGGAAAACCTTGTTCCGGTCCTCGAAGTACATCTTCTCCATGCCGATGGCCAGGGCCACCTCCATCTCGCCCAGAGCGACCATGGCCCAGGCGCCATGGAGTGCGGTGGCAGACGACGCACAAGCGTTTTCCACATTGATCACGGGAATGCCGCCGATACCCATGGCTCGCAGCACCACCTGGCCGCGGATGGACTCCTGACCCTGGAGCACGCCCTGGGCCGCATTGCCCACCCAGGCTCCTTCAATCTGTCCCTTGGTCAGACCGGCGTCCTTCAGGGCGCCTTCGACCGCCTCGGCCACCAGGGATTTCAGGTTGCGATCCATGTGGCGTCCGAATTTGGTCATGGCTCCCCCGATGATCTTGACTTTTCGCATGTTTTTTCCCTTTCTTATCCTAGTAGTTACCGGCTGAGGTCAACCCCCCATAGAAAGCAACGGGATTTGGAACGTCCCTCCTGCGGATCGTGCGTTCATTTCGGCCCGCCCGACTCTTCCCTTTACCTGGACACGAACCCGTCATCCCTGGGCAAAAGGCCCTCCCGCTTGAGTTTGGCAAACCCCACCAACATGACCGCATTGATCCGCCGCGGGTCCTCCCCTAAGCCCGGCTCCTCTTCCTGGAAGCCCGATATCATCCCCATCAGCCGGCTGAATCCGATCCACCAGAAGCCCAACCCCAGGGACTTGGCCACAAGGTGCAAGCCTTGGCGCTTTCCTCCACAGGCAGAAAGGATCGTCGCTTTTGAGCGAGGTATTTTAAACTCTCTTCGGCAAAATGTATACCCGAATTGCATGGATGATAAACTCACGATTTTCTAAAAGCCCTGATGGGACTTCTTGTTAGGGATTGCGAGATTTCCAAAATCCAGTCTTTCTAGAGACGATGTATCCTCAATTCGAAGATTCAGATCGGTTCCAGCGTCCATCACATGGTCAACGAATCAAGAGGCCTGCGGATTCGATTTCTTCCCCAAGGAAAACCTATTCCCCCATGGACCCCCACGCCCAGGAGCTCCTCGGATACCCGGGCTCTTTGGTGTTGCGGTCCGGCTAAAACTGTTTTAGAATGTGTTCCGCTTGTCGGTGAACGGAGAACGAGCAATAGGCTGGGATGCCGCATCCCGCGTAGGAGATCGGAAAGGCATATTTTGTATCCCGACCAGACCGTCAAAGACCGGGGAAGCTATCTCTTGCTGGTTACGCTGGCCAATGAAACCTCTATTCAAGTGGGCCGCTTGGCTCGAATCGTCTTTCCCGCCGGCTACCACATCTACGTGGGATCGGCCATGGCCAATCTTTCCGCCCGCCTGGCGCGACACCGACGTAAGACCAAAAATCTTCACTGGCACATCGACTATCTGACCGCTAAAGCGAGTCGTGTCCTGCCGATCCCGATCCCATCCTCGGCAAGGGAGGAATGCGAAATTGCGAATGCCCTCTCGTCGATCCTTCAGCCGGGACCCGCGGCTTTTGGATCATCAGACTGCGGTTGTGTGACCCATCTCTTCTTCGCTCCAACGAACCCGTTGAAAAGCCGGGCATTCCGTCAGGTCCTTCAACGGTTCCGAATGGGAAAGGGAGAGCGATAACCACTGCAGGTTCAGGAGCAAGGGTGAGGGGTAGCAAGGGTAGCAGGGAGGAATAAATTCATGGGAACTCAACTCTACGATGTCTTGATATTGGGAAGAGGACCGGCGGGTCTCCAGGCCGCTATTCATGCAGCCCGCAGAAAAGTATCGGTGCTCGTGCTCGGGAGACTTCAAAAAAGCAGCGCTTACCGGATTCACATCGAGAACTACTGCTGTATCAGCGGAGTGGCGGGTGAGGATCTTCTCAAGGAAGGCACCCGGAAGGCCCAAGAAATGGGTGCCCATTTTCTGAATGAAGACGTAACCAGGCTTTCACGGACCGACGATTTATTCGTTGCGGGGGTGGAAAGCGGAAGAGAAATCAGGGGCAGGACCCTCATTCTCGCCATGGGAATTTCCCGCAAGAAGGTCGGCGTCAAGGGGGAAAAGGAATTCCTGGGCAGGGGTGTGAGTTATTGCACGGACTGCGACGCCAACTTTTACAAAGGGGCTTCCGTGGCCATGATTGGTTGTGAAAGTGCAGCCGTCTCCGGTGCACTCACATTGCTCTTCTACGCAAGAGAAGTTCATTTGATCTGCGAAAGGCTGGAGGTCGCCGAAAGCTTGGCACAACAGCTCAGGGAGAGTCCCATTCACGTCCACGAGGGCCGCAGGGTCCAAGAGATTTCGGGGGCACAAACCGTTGAGAGGGTGATCCTGGATGAAGGGCAAAGCCTCCATGTGGGCGGGGTATTCATTGAACTGGGAGCAAAAGGGGCCGTCGAGCTTGCCGGAAGCCTGGGCATCGCGTTGGATAATGAAACCATGACCTATATCGCTACCAACAAGAAGCAAGAAACCAACATCCCCGGTGTGTACGCAGCCGGGGACATCTGCGGACCTCCCTGGCAGGTGGCCAAGGCCGTCGGGGAGGGCTGCGTTGCAGGTCTCGAAGCCGCTTCCCTTGCAAAGAAGATAACGGGCCGGTCGCAAGCCCATCCATAGGGAGGGAGGGCAGACGGGGGATCGATCAGATTCGCGCGGCCTGCGTTCTGTTCATTCCATCAACCCGGAGGTCTCATTGTATCGAGCGGAAAAGACGGCCCCTTTGCCGGCAAAGATGTTACACCTGGTTAGCACGTGCTCGGCCACTTCCTTTCTCCTGGCATCGTCAAGGTCGTTAAAAACCGCTACAAACTTTTCCTCCCCGCCGATCTTCGAAAGAGCATTCCAGATTTCTTCAGCGGAACTCTCCTCGGGAAAAGAAACCCCACCAGCGGATAGAGGGCCTTCGAAAAATGCCTTTGCCTTTTCTAAAAGCACTTCCAGGTTTCTCTGGATTCCCTTGACCTCAGAAGCCAGCTTTTCATGAGATGAACAGATCTCCGTCACAGGGCATGAAATATCCGTTCCCGCGATTTTGAGATCAATGGCAAGGAAAACCTCCTTTTTCTTTCTTTCCCCTTCTCTCCTTTGCTCCGTGATAAGCCTAAAGATATCCATCATGGCACCTAAGGCCGCTAGAGCCTGATCTCACTTTCCTCTTTTGCCACGTCAACTTGGATTTTTGCGCCGCGCTTCCCCATGAGCTCTTCGCACAAGTTCTTGAAAGCCGCCACCTCCGGATCTTTTCTGGAAGGATCATGGTGAAAAAGAATCAACTTGTCAACCCGGGATTCGGCTGCCAGATTCACTACGGCTTCGTAGTCTGAATGTCCCCAGCCCCTGCGCTTTTTTCTCTCCTGAGGAGTGTACTGCGCATCATGGATCAGGATATCCGCTCCTTCGCAGAAGCGGACGAAATGTTCCGGGTGCCGATGGGCCCAGGCCCCTGTGGTCAATTCATTGTCCGTGATGAAAACCAGGGTCTTTTCCCCTTCACGAAAACGATAACCGAATCCACCCTGGGGGTGCTGCAATGGGGTCGCCTCGATCACCACATCGTCAATATGCAGGGGCCTGCGGTTCACGATGTCCAGGTAGTGGATTTCCGCCTTGAGACCGTTAAAGCTGATGGGGAAAAAACCGTTTCCCATTCGATTATCGAAAGGAATCCTCAACCCTTTCATACAGCTAGGATAGCCGTCTATGCGGAGTCTTGTGGTCGGCTCATAGATGGGGGAGAAAAAAGGAAACCCCATGATATGATCCCAGTGGATATGGGTCATCAGCAGGTGGATATCAACCTGTTCTTCCTTAGAACCCAGGTACTCCCCCAGAGGCCTTATCCCTGTTCCAGCGTCGATGATCACTTCTCTGCCGCTGTCCAGGGTGATCTGAACGCAGGTGGTGTTCCCTCCATAGATGATCGTATCTTTTCCCGGCACCGGAATGGAACCGCGTGTTCCCCAGAATTTGACTCTCATGTTTGTTCCTCGTAAGGGCTGCGAGAGGCCCCTTTCGGGAATTTAGAAGTCCAGGAATGCCATGCTCTTAGGCCATCTCTCAACATCAACCGTGCATCGATTAATGGGAAGCAGCCTACCGCCAAAGCCGAAGACACAGGGGAAGCCGGCGCCCTTCGCCGGGCTATGCTTGAGGGTGAATCAGGGACCTTGACGAACCATGGACTCGGAAGTGTCAATTTACGCGATCAAAAAGGCTCTGTCAATTCAAAAGAATCAATGAAAAAAGGATGATATGACCACGTCACGATCACGGAAAAACTTGTAAAAGACGAAAGGAATACTTAATGTGCTTTCAAAGCGATTCTGCAAGGGTTTCCACATGGATGCACTCAGGTTCAGACTGCGGGTCTTTCTGGCTCTGTTTCTTGTCATCATGATCTTGGGCACGCTCGGTTTCATGCATACTGAGGGGTTCTCTCTCCTGGATTCCCTGTATTTCAGCATCGTCACGGTCGCCACCGTGGGATACGGAGACATTCACCCTGTCAGTCAGGGAGGCAAGTTCCTCGCCATCCTTCTGATCATATGCGGCGTAGGCACCTTTTTGGGAGTGGTGGCCAACGCAACCGAAATCTTCCTGGAGAGAAGAGAAAAACATCTCAGGATGCAAAAAGTACACATGGTGATGGGGCTTTTCTTTGGAGAAGCGGGAACCAGGCTATTGAACTTCTTTGCAGCTTTTGATCCTCGACTGGACACCATCAGGGAAAAACTCCTCGTCACCGGTGATTGGTCCGAAGATCAATTTGTTCAGGTAAGCAAAGAGGTCAAAGGGTATCGGTATAGTGTGGACATTCAGAGGGGTGATTTAGAGGGCCTGCGAAGCTTTCTTGCAGGGAGAAGCGATTTTCTGATTCGCCTCCTGGAACATCCGGTCCTCTTGGAGCACGAGTCTTTCACCGAGCTTCTGAGGGCCGTATTTCACCTGAGAGAAGAGCTGCTCAGCAGGGGCGACCTCAGTCGGCTGCCCGAGAGCGATTACGCCCACCTTGCGGGGGACATTCGAAGAGCTTACACCTTTCTGGTCCATCAGTGGCTAAATTATATGAGATACTTGAAGGAGAATTATCCTTACCTTTTCTCTCTTTCCATGAGAACAAACCCTTTTGATCCGGGGGCATCGGCGGTGATCAAATGAACTCTCCGCGCTTCCTCCCGCTCTTTGAGCGGGGCCGGCAAGCCAAACCGGCAAAGGGCCGTTAGAGGGGGACAAAAGGAGTGAGCGGGAATCCCATGAAAAAACAGACCCTGACATGTTGACGAGGCAGATCGGTTTTGATAGTGAATGCTCATCCCGGCTGCATCGGGGAAAACTAAGAAAGCACGACTGTCCCAACTCGTCCGGAGGGAGACCCCGAAAGGCTTGTTTCACCCTCGGAAGGAATTATAATTTACAAAGAAGCAAGGAGCCGAATATGAAACCGACACATCTTGTCCTGCCCGTCATGCTGTTTCTGGCCATGATGCTGGTTCGAGGGGAACCCCTTTGTGCGCAGGAACAGTCAAAGCAATTCATTCCCGACAAGGCCCTTTGTGCCAGAATGCTGCAGTTCGGGAAAGAAGCTTACGTCAGGGGCAAGTACCTGGACGCCAAGGAATACTTCCGCAAGGCCGTCCAGGCGGATCCCACCTCTCAAACGGCGTGGAGATATTATGACCTGTCCGTGGTTTTCGCGCTGGCCGAAAAGGTGGAACAGCGTTCGGATCTTGTTCTCCCAGGGGTCTCACAGAGAGTAGAAGGGGCGCCTGCTCCAGGACCTCCTCCCCCGGCAAAGGGAACCGCTCCGAAGAAAAGCGAATTCAAGATCATCGAGGACGAAGGCTGTTAGCGAAGGCATCCGGAGATTAAGCTTTCCCGGATTGGGCAACGGCGTCGGTTTCCACTCAGGAAGCGAGCGAGTTTTTTGGGATGAATTCGTCCGGTACCGCAGCGAAAATGTGGGACCGAGGAGCAACGGGGCAAAGAACCCCGGAGTTGTTCTGAAAGGGCGCACGCTGAACCTCGCGGGCCAATGGATTTACCAAATGGAGTGCGGATCGACATGAAAAATGGAAGACAAGACAGCATCCTCATGGGGATCCTCAGAAGAGGATACCATACCCTGTTTTACGAAAACTGGCCAATGTGGCTCGGCGGAGTTCTGATCGGCATCATGAGCGTGATCACGTTTGCCTGGGCCAGGCCCTGGGGCGTCGCCGGAGGCCTGAGAAACTGGGGGGACTGGTTTTTCAGCGTCGTCGGGGCCTACGCTCACAGGCCAGAGTCTCCACTCATTTCCACCAGCTCCCTTCTGACGCTGGGTTTGCTCTGGGGAGCCTTCGGATCCGCTCTCATGTCAAAACAGTTCGCCATCCGAATGGCGCCTCCCTTGGAACTCGTCAAAGGACTGGTGGGTGGAACCCTGATGGGGATCGGTGCAGCCATGGCAGGCGGATGCAATGTGGGCGGTTTCTATACGGCCGTCAGTGCCCTATCCATGAGCGGAATCGCCATGATGATCGGGTTGATCACCGGGGCCTACCTGGGCCTCAGGTATCTGTACTGGGAACTGGAGCACCTCCCCTCGGGCTCTACAGGCGGAGAACCCACCACGAAAAGAGAAGAAGGGTTTCGCCTGCTGAATACGGAGCCTTACGTGGGGGCAGCCGTCTTTCTCGCGGCCATTGTTTTTGCCTGGATATACAGCTCACGCGCTTTCACCCGTGAGGGCGTCCTGCTCCTTTGCGGGATCACCTTCGGGATCATCATCCAGAGGACCAGGTTCTGCTTTGTTCGAGGTTTCCGTGAGCCTTTTATGACCGGAGAGGGGGAAGTGCCCAGAGCCATTGCCCTGAGTCTCATGATCAGTATCCTCGGGTTCGCCGCTTTGAAATGGACGGGACTTCGGAGCGAAAACGTTTACGTCGTGCAGGCGTTCTGGTTCGGCGGTCTTGTGGGCGGGATTGTCTTCGGGTTCGGAATGGTTGTGGCGGGAGGATGCGGCAGCGGTTCGGTCTGGCGGGTTGGAGAGGGGCAGGTCAAGCTCATGGTGGCCGTGGTTTGTTTCGCCCTTTCCACCTCTCTCTTCAAGGCGTGGATCAGGTCTTCACAGGCGCTTACGGATTTCATGGGAAATCGAGTTTTCTTGCCCGACTTTCTCGGATACGGATGGACGGTGAGCGCACTGATCCTGCTCATGTTCATCTATTACCTGGCCGCCACATGGAATGAACACACAGAGAAGTTCCTTGTGGAAATGTGAGATGGTTATTGAAGTTGAATGACGCCGCGCTCCATGCACGGGGGATATTTCCCGGGGATGCATGGCAGAGACGCGAAGGGTTCAGACCCGGCGAATGGAAAAACGAAGGAGGATCACAGACATGCAAGAGATCAAAGCGGATGAAACATTGGACTGCCGCGGATTGAGCTGCCCCATGCCCATACTGAAAACCAAGAAGACGATCGGCCACATGAAATCCGGGCAGATTCTGGAGATTCTGGGAACAGACCCGGGTTCCAAGAACGATCTTCCCAGCTTTGCCAGCAAGGCCGGTCATGAATTCCTCGGGGTCAAAGACGACGAGGGCTTCTTCCGGTTCTATCTCAAGGTAAAGTAACCTGGACATTCCTCGCCTCACAAGGGGGAGACGAGGGAGATGTTCCTGTTGCATTGCCTGCAGGGGATTATTTTCATGGATGAGGAGGAGTGTGGATATGGCTCGAACCTTGGGGATTCTTGTATCTTCCGATAAGCACATCGATAAGGTTATTGAGACAGTGAAAGCGGCAAACAGGAAAAAGGTGGAGGTCACCATTTTTTTTACCAGCAGGGGGGTCCTCTTGACCCAGGACCCGAGGTTTTCACAATTGGATGGACGGGGAAGGATGTCCCTTTGTAACGTGGGTTTCGAGGGTCATGGGCTCAAACCGCCCGTGCCCGGCATCGGGGAGAAAGATTATGCCACACAGGCGAGACATGGGACGCTCATCGAGGAATGTGATCGGTATCTGGTATTTTAGGAGGCGGTAGAGGAAATGGAAAACATTAAGAAAGTGGCCCTGTTGGTTAGGAGTAAAGAAGATCTGTGGGAGGGTTCACGCTCCACCCTCGGCCTGGCGGTTGAGAACTTCTACGCAACCATGTTCGTCTTGGACGTGGAAGTGGACATGACCGAGGCCTATAAAGAGAATCTGGAATGGCTGGAAGACATGGAATGTGAGTACTTCTCCAACAACAGGGTGAACGCAGAGAAACACGGCTTCCAGTACCTGAGTCTGGAAGAAATCGGAGAAAGATTGAAGGAGATGGATCTGATCATACCTTTTGGGAGCCTGCCATGAAAACCTTGCATGTTTTGAAGAGAGAGCCGGATCAGCTGACCGGGAAACTCATTGAAATGCTCTCTGAGGGAGAGGAAGCGATCCAGTTCAAACTCTATGAGGAGCACCCGGATTACGACAGACTCATCGACCTCGCTTTCCAACACGATAAGATCATCTCCTGGTGGTAGGGCAGGAAGAGAGCTGGGAACGTACCGAACCATACTCGGCGGAATGGTGAAAGGGTGTGGTTTGCCTCTGCCGGCCTTCGCCGTGCAGGGCGCTTTGTCGGTGAACGGCCATGGGTGAACGAATGCACTACCTATCCCGTCCACCGCGGGAATCGTCTGTGTAGCGTTTTTCACTTCCTGTCGGTCTCCTTGACAAGCCCTGGAATTTACAGCAAGTTTCTCTCGCCTTCCCCGAAGCCTTTTCAAAGGTTTGCGCCGTGACAAAAAAGCGGCTGGACGGTCCTCTCCGTCTCGCTTATCCTTGACATGAGCCCCCGTTTTGCCTATTGTTTCCTCGTAAAAAAGCAGACGTCTTTGGCTTGGTCTCGCTGGCCAGAAGGCACGATTTGCGCTAAAAAACCGAAGACCGGTTCTCTTGCCGGGAGGTGATGAAGATGGATGTTCCAAACGTCCTATTCGTGGACGACGAAGTGGAATTCCTGGAAACCCTCATAAAACGAATGAAAAAAAGAAACCTGGCTGTCAACGGGGTCAAAAGCGGCGAGGAAGCGCTCGAATTCCTGACCAAGCATGCGGTTGATGTGGTTGTATTGGATGTAAGAATGCCTGGAATGGACGGCATTGAAACGCTGAGGGAAATTAGAAGGCACCATCCACTACTCGAAGTGGTTATGCTCACCGGCCATGCCAATGTGGAAGTTGCAATTCAAGGCATGGAAATGGGAGCGTTCGATTATCTCATGAAGCCCATTGATATCGATGAGCTTCTTTACAAGATCGAGGACGCCCACAAGAAAAAGATGCTGCAGGAGAAGAAAATAAAGCGCATGGGGAGAGAGGAGTCGGCAGAGGAGTAAATGACCGACCAGACGGGCGGCATCTTTCAGTTCAAGATGAGGCGTGTGGATTTCTTGTTGGAAACGAGAATACGGAGAACCCGAAAGCTGCGTGTGCCTTTTTTCAGGAGGAATTTCAGGTTCTAGGGTTTGGTTTGAGCGTTTTTGCCCAAAAGCGATTCAGCGAAATGAAGCTCCCCGCTCTCTCTCCGGTAAGCGGAATCTCCCATGCTGCGGGGCATCTCTGGCCTTTTCACCATCATCACGGAGCACGAAGATGAAGTTCATGAGACAAACGGGAAAATTTTTGATGATTGGAGCGAAAGCTCATGCGCGATGGGAACTTGAGGTATCCAACACCATCCTGAGAGATAGGAAACGACTCATCATCCTCGGTTTACTCATCATACCCGCCATTCTGGGAGGCATTGCATTCGCAGAACAGATCAGCCAAGCGCTTCCTGCTGTCCTGGGAGGAAAGAAGGCTTACAGCCCGGCATATTATTCCACAGGGATCTTCGTGGTGTCCATCCTCATCGGACTTGGAGCCGGTTTGATTACCGGCTGTATCGGCGCGGGAGGAGGCTTTGTCATCGCCCCCGCCCTTATGAGCGCCGGCATCAAGGGGATCCTGGCGGTTGGAACGGATCTTTTCCATATTTTTGCAAAAGCCATTATGGGGAGTGTGATCCACCGCAAGCTAGGAAACGTTTCCGTACCCCTGGCCGTTGTTTTCCTGATTGGGGCCGTCATAGGGGCAACCATTGGCGGAGTGATTAATCGGCTTCTCTACGAAATCAATCCGGTCCTGAGCGATGCATTCATCACGACGATTTACTCCCTCATGCTCGGGTTCCTGGGCATATACGCAATGCTGGATTTTCTCAGAGCCAGAAAAGCGGGGAAGGAGGTGCATGCACCCCACGGAGGAGGAGACGAGGCTCCTAGAAAGGTGGAAGGAGCAGAAATGGGAAATCTGCCCCGGAAGCTTCAAGCCATGAAAATCCCTCCTATGGTGAAATTCGATTACGATTTCGTGCCTGGGGGCCGGAGTATTTCATGGCTGTTTCTGGTAGTCAGCGGTGCATTTGTGGGGCTTGCCGCCGGGATCATGGGGGTCGGCGGAGGCTTCCTGACCTTCCCCATCTTTGTCTATATGCTCGGGGTTTCCTCCATGACCACCGTGGGCACAGACATTTTCCAGATCATCTTCACGGCCGGCTACGCCGCCATCAGTCAGTACGCCATATACGGGTTCATTTTCTACACGCTGGCTATGGGCATGCTCTTGGGATCCTTGATCGGAATCCAGGTTGGAGCCATGGTCACAAAGGTGGTTCCGGGAATCACGATCCGCGGCTTTTACGCCATGGCCGTACTGGCAGGATTTGTCAACCGCATCTTTGCCCTGCCGGGCAAGCTGGCGGATATGGATGTCATTCCCCTATCCAAGGCGGCCGGAGCCGTCCTTGAAAAAATCGGCATATGGGCTTTTTTTGTGGTCATCGCCGGATTCGGAGTCTGGGTGATTGGCACGTTTTTGCGTAATCTCGGCGTCCTTAAAGGAGAGGAGGCTAAAATATGATCGCGAGCAGAAAAGAGTTCCTGAGCGGTTTTGGCTTGTTCGTAGCGTTCCTGGTCGTTCTGATCATCCTGTTTTTCCCCATTTTCAAAGGACAGAACGCGCTGCGATACCTGGACAACCTATATAACAGCATTTCCAAGGGCTCCGCTTATTACATCCCCGCAGTTCAAGAGCAAGTGGGTAAATTTGCCGGGGAATCCATCATTGTAACCCTCAAAGCGGCAAATCAGAAAGCGGCCGAGCAGATCGCCGCCCTTTTCAGGTCCAGTGACGCCGAGGTTATCGTGACAGGGACCGAGTTGAAAGTGAAGGGAGATCTCGGCAAAATACTCGGAAACTGCTTGAAGGACGCAGACGCCATGTATAAAAATGCCGGGGAGCAGGTGTCCGGCAAGTATGGTTACGATGAGAGGCGGGTTCTTTTCAACTGGTGGACCGCCTTCAAAGGGATGGATAAGGACTTGAGTGGCCAGAAGAAATTCAAAGAAGCCAAAATCGTCAATTTGGTGCAGAATAAGGCTGTCGAGACATCTTACAATTATTACAAAGTGGAGGCCCAGAAGATCTCCGATCAGCCCGGTACCGTGATCGCCTCCCTGTTGTTCTATGTCATCTACACCCTATGGTATGGCTTTGCCATCTTGTTCATGTTTGAAGGGTGGGGACTGAGACTCGGCCATTAACGAGTTTCCGTCAGGTCTCGACACGTCGGAGCGTGGAGAGTGGGCCGGCCTTCATGCTTAGCGTCCTTCGAATCGTCATTTCCTGATGTCAAGCATGTGGGTTTATCTGCTCGTTGGCCGGTGCGAGGAAGCGTCTTGAAGATGACAGGACGTCTCCCCTGTGCCTGCGGCACCTTGCTCACGATTTGATCGCCTATGGTTCGGATATCCACACTCTTCAAAAGACTTATTTCAAGGGACGAAAAAGAGCATCCGCCCCGGTTGGATGACCTGCGAACGGCCTTCAAGGTTCGTTATCACCAGTTCAAGCTCCTTCTCAATGCCAACAACAACGCCCTGGAGATCATGGCGGAAATTGAGGAGGCCTTGCGGGGGTCCCGCCCCCTTGGAATGAAATTCGTACGGTCCAGATCTACCCGTATTTCCACCAGTGTCTGGCAGATGGTGAAGAATCTGAATGACCTGGCCCGGGGGAAATACGAGGAGCTCTTCACAGGTTTCAAAGAAATACAGCAGAAAATCAACCCCTTTCTCCATCACAAGAAGCTCTCGGAACCGGGCCCTCTGGTGCTTCCCCTTGAATCCTTAGACGGGGGAGAGACGGATCAAGTGGGAGCAAAGGTGGCAAATCTTGGCGAGATAGCGAACCGGCTCCATTTGAAGGTATCCGACGGGTTCGCCGTCACGGCGCGGGCCTATGAGCGATTCATGGAGCACAGCGACCTCCAGGCCGAAATTGACCGGCGCATCCAGGCCACCAACGTTGAGCGGATGGATGAACTGTACAAGCTCAGCACCGATTTACAGCAACTGATTATCCGTTCACCCCTTCCCCGGGAACTGGAAGAAGCGATTTCAGAACATTACCGGATGCTGGAAGAAAAGAAAGGCGAGGGAGTCACCCTGGCTATTCGGAGCAGTGCCCTGGGGGAGGACCTTGTCCGAACATCCTTTGCGGGACAGTATCGCTCCGAGCTCAACGTGAGCAGAGAAAACCTCTTCCAGGCTTACCGGGAAGTGGTTGCCAGCAAATATGGTGTGACGGCGATGACTTACCGGCTGAACCGGGGCATCCCGGACGAAGATGTGGCCATGTGCGTGGGGTGCATGGCGATGGTGGATGCCCGCTCAGGTGGAGTCGTGTATTCCAGAAATCCTTTAGATTTCCGGGAAGACACGGTGGTGATCAATGCCGTCTGGGGTCTACCAAAGTCCGTGGTGGACGGAAGCGCTGCGACGGATCTCTTTGTCATTTCCCGCACCGGGCCCATGAAAATCCTTCACAAGCACATCCCACGGAAGGACCAGAAATTTGTGTGTTACCCGGACGAGGGTGTCTGCCGGATGGAGGTTTCAGGAGACATGGGCAGCGAACCCTCACTGACCGATGATGAAGCCCTTGAACTGGCCCGTCTTGCGGTGCGGCTGGAGGAGTACTATGGTCTTGCGCAGGATATTGAGTGGGCCGTTGACAGAGAGGGATCCATCACGCTGCTCCAGTGCCGACCCCTCAAACAAACGGAAGCAGGGATCCTGGAAAGTCCCGAAGGGCAGACAGAAGATCCTGCTCCGGTGATTCTCAAAGGGGGTCTTACAGCGAGCCCCGGGGCAGCTGCCGGACCCGTTTTCATGGGGAAAAGGGATATGGACGCCCTTCGGTTCCCCGCAGGAGCCGTGCTTGTGACGGCCCAGCCCCTTCCACGCTGGGCCACAATTTTGAATCGGGCAGCGGCCGTGATCACGGAGCAGGGAAGCGTGGCTGGACATCTGGCCACCGTCGCCAGGGAGTTCAGTGTTCCTGCCCTTTTCGGTGTGAGAGACGCTCTAAAAATCTTAAAAGATGATCAGCTCGTCACAGTGGATGCGGATGGTCTCAGGATCTATGAAGGTCGAGTGGAATCCCTTCTCATAAAGCGGGAAGGGCCTAAAAACCCCATGGAGGGGAGCCCTGTCTTCGAAGCGCTCAAGGGCGCCGCTTCGCTTATCGTGCCATTGAATCTCCTCGATCCCGATTCCCCTGAGTTCAAGCCACGGAACTGCAGGACCTTTCACGACATTACCCGCTTCTGCCACGAAAAAGCCGTGCAGGAGATGTTCCAATTCGGGAAAGAGCATCATTTTCCGGAGCGCTCCAGCAAGCAGCTTTTCTACCAAGTGCCCATGAAATGGTGGATTTTGAATCTTGACGACGGCTTCAGGGAAGAGGTGGAAGGTAAATATGTTCGTCTCGAAAACATCGTCTCGATTCCCATGTTGGCCCTCTGGGAAGGAATTATCGCTGTGCCCTGGGAAGGGCCTCCGCCCGTCGACGGTAAGGGATTCATGTCGGTCATGTTCCAGGCCACCACCAATCCGGCTCTGGTCTCCGGCCTGCGATCAAAATATGCGGACCGAAACTACTTCATGATCTCCAAGAACTATTGCAGCCTCAGCTCCCGGGTTGGTTTTCATTTCTCCATCATCGAGAGTCTGGTGAGCGAGCGAGCATCGGAAAACTATATCAGTTTTCAGTTCAAGGGCGGGGCTGCAGATCCCCTCAGGAGACAGAAGAGAATCATGTTTATCTCGGAGATCCTGGAGAATTACGGGTTCGTGGTGCAAGTCAAGGACGACCACCTCATCGCCCGCCTGGAGAACCGAGATCTGGAATTCATGAAAAGCCGCCTCAAGCTCCTGGGCCACCTGACCATGCATACGAGGCAATTGGACATGATCATGTCCAATGACGCCTCAGTCGACCATTACCGGGTCAAAATTAAGAAGGATCTCCATGCCCTGATCGGTCCGCCTGAGTGAAGGGTTCGTAATGGCACAAAAAAAGCCCCGCAAGCTGCGGGGCTTCTTGGTATGGAATCTCCTGTCAGAAAAAACGCCTACTCTTCCTGCCAGTCTTCTTCCTCATCCAGGACCACATCGTCTCTCTCGTACTGGGCATCTCTCAGCTCATGGGCCTTCTGGATCTCCTCCTCACTCCAAGGCTCAACCACAAGAGAATCCGCCACCAATTCCCAGAGATACTTTACCTCGACCCCCAGCGCGAATTCTTTGTTCAGGCTCTTCATAATCTGGTCCCGGCAGTTATGGCAGGGAGCCACAACCATTTTCGCACCCGTATCTTTGATCTGCTTCGCCTTCACGCGGCCATAAAAGATCCTCTCGTTCGAGTAAGGCATGGCCCATGCACCGCCGCCGCCTCCGCAGCAAAAGTTGTTCATTCCGGTCGGATCCATATCCACAAAATGCTCGCAGCATTGCCGGGTGATCCACCGGGCCTCGTCGAAATAGGCCTTTCCAAAAGCCTTCTGGCTCTTTCTTCCGTAATTGCAGGGATCATGAACCGTAGTCAGTTCCTCATGGATGGAATTGTCCACCTTGATCCTCCCGGTTTCGATGTACTCTTTGAGGAGATCAAAAACCGAAACGACCCTGTACTTCTCGAATACTTCAGGAAACCATTTTTGCAGACCAAGCCTGGTCGCATAGTAAGCGTGCCCTCATTCGGGCAGGAGGAGTGTCTTGCACTCCAGCCGCTCCAGATGGTCTACGATCCGACCCACAAGGGTCTTCATGGACTCGTCATCACCGGAGAAAAGCCCCCAATTGACCCCTTCCCACTTTTCCGACGGAACCGTCCAGTCCTCCTTGGCGCAGTAAAAGATGCGCCACCAGAACTTCATGTCATCCGGTTCACCGAAGGGTTCCTTGGAATTGATGGTGACCAGGATGTTGGCCCCTTTCTTGTCAACCGGCACATAGAAGCCGGGAAATCCTTCTTCCTCCATCTCCTTCGCCATGTCTGCCAGGAGAAAGAGGAAATCCGTCTTCGGGATTCCCAGGTTATTGCCCCGTTCGAGGTCCATGACCACACCCTTGTGGATGGGACCCGGCACCTTGTCCCTCTGGCGGAGGCCCCGGGCCCGCCGCATCATCTGCAAGATCTCCACACCCTGGGGGCAGGCATATTCACAACGACCACACAAGGTACATACCCACGGAAAGCGTGAATCGATCAATTCCTGATCCAACCCGAGCGCCGCCATCCGGACCGCTTTTCTGGGATCCATCCCGTCTACTCCGGTGACGGGGCAACCACCGGCGCAGGTTCCGCATGTAAAGCACACATCGGCCCATTCCGGCGAAACCCTCAGCTTGCTTTCCTTTCGGTCTATTACAATCGGTTCCATCCACTAACCTCCTAAAGAATATCTTCGAACCAGCTTCGCCCTCTGCACGTGTCACCCTCTCATAGTCTTTTTAAGTACAAAAGTCAAACTGTTTCCAGCAGGAAACGGGGTTTCATCCCCGCTCCTGCAACCGCAAAACCCTCATCCCCCTTCTCGATTCGCCGGGTGCATGTCCAGAAATGGTCATAAACTTGTTGCCACTTAACAACCCATATCCTATATGTTAATGTTCGATTCCCCAGGAACAAGAACTTTCGTTCATGTCCGTCCGGAAATCTCTTCTCTCCTCCTCTTTGTGCTTTTCTCAAGGCCGGGGAGAGGAACTTAAATGATCCCTGGAGGTCGATTAAATTTCGAAGGAGGTGGCTCATGGAATTCGCTCTTAATGAAGAGTTACAAATGCTGCGCCAGATGGCCCGCGATTTCGCCGCGGAAAGGATCGCCCCGCATGCCGATGAGTGGGACGAAACGCATTACTTCCCTTACGAGGAAGTACTGAAGCCGATGGGAGACCTTGGTTTTTTTGGAACTGTCATTCCGGAACAATATGGCGGGAATAACATGGGATGGCTCGCTGCCGTAATCCTGACCGAGGAAATAGCCAGCGCCTCCGCTTCCCTGCGGGTACAAATCAACATGCAGGCTCTGGGCTGTGCTTATACCATCTATACGTACGGCTCCGAGGAAGTGAAAAAGAAGTATGTGCCCAAACTTGTAAGCGCTGAATACATTGGCGGATTCGCCATCACCGAACCGAACGCCGGCTCTGACGTGATGTCCCTGAAATCGACCGCCGTGGACAAGGGAGACCACTGGCTCCTCAACGGGTCCAAGACCTGGATCTCCAATGCCGGCGTGGCGGATGTACTCATCTATTACGCATACACGGACAGGGAAGCGAGGGGGAGGGGCCTGTCCGCTTTTGTCATAGAGCCGAAGAAAATGAACGGCGTTACCACCTCCAACCTCGATAAATTGGGGGTTCGCGCCTCCCCTACCGGCGAGGTGATTCTGGAAGACACAAAAGTCCCCAAGGAGAACATTTTGGGGAAACCTGGCGACGGAGCAAGGATCGTCTTCGGCTCCCTAAACCAAACGCGCCTTTCAGCCGCAGCAGGAGGGATCGGTCTGGCTCAGGCCTGTCTCGACACGATCGTTTCGTACTGCGGTGAAAGGGAACAGTTCGGACAAAGGATTGGTGAATTTCAGATGAACCAGGATATGGTGGCACAGCTTTCCGCCGAGATTGAGGCTGCGCGTCTCATGGTTTACAAGGCTGCCTGGCAAAAGGACCAGGGGCAACTGGGCAATAACTTGGAAGTGGCCCAGGCGAAGTATTTGGCAGGGGAGGTGGCGGTGAAAGCTTCTCACACCGCCATCAAAATCCTCGGCGCCTATGGGTATTCTACGGAGTACCCCGTAGCGAGGTACTATCGGGATGCGCCGAGCATTCAGATCGTAGAGGGGTCCACCAACATCTGTAAGTGGATCATTGCGTTGGACCAACTCGGTATAAGAAAAGCAAACAGGTGATTGCTTCGGTTTCTTTAAGCCGTCACTTTGGGGCATCGTTTCGCTGCGAATGATCCGATCAGGCACCGGGTAGTTGTGTCGCCCCCCGGCATATCTACCCGGAGTAAAGCTCCTTCGTTTCCTCGTCATTCACCTTCATCCAGATCCGGTATAACTTTTCTCCACTTTCCACATAGCAGGTATACCCGGTCGGGTCCACCTCCTCAACCATGACCTCGCCCAGCTCCTTGCACTGGGCCAACCAGTTCTCAAAATGTGCACCTCCCCCGAAGTAAACCTTTCTCCATCGATTCCCCTCCTGATCCAGCCGTTCACGAATCAGCTCTTCTTCGGCCATTCGCTCCTGAATCATTTTACTCTGGCACCCTTCGTCAAGTTCCATTTTTCCCCCTGCTCATTTCCCGGCTTTTGCCCTTCCGTCCGGATTCCTTGCGGTGCCCCTTTTCCCTGGAATCCACGCAGATTCCCGAGAAGAGGGAGTAGCGAGATAACGGGGCCAATTGCGGGAGAAAATCATGGCCTCTCCGATACCTCCTTCAATTTCGCTGAGAGAGTTCCAAGCGAATACGGTTTTTGAAGAAAGCCTTGCGCCCCTGCGTTAAGGATCTCCTGCGCAGGTCCGTCGAGGGCATAGCCGCTGCACACGATCACTTTCAGGCGAGGACGAAGCTCCATGAGAGAGGCATAGATTTCCTTGGCCGACATATCCGGCAGAACGATATCGAGCAACCCCAGATCGATCTCCTCGCCGAAAGACCTCCCCAGCTCAACCGCTTCTTTGCCGTTTCTGGCCGTTAGAACGTGGTAGCCAAGACGCTCAAGCATTGCCTGGCATACCTCCCTGACCATCTGCTCATCCTCGATCACCAGAACCGTTCCTTTGCCCCTGATCACTTCCACATTGGACGCTTCCCTGTCCTCTGCAGGAGCTTCGATCGCAGGGAGGTAAATCTGAACCAGGGTCCCCTTGCCTCGTTCCGAGTCCACAGAGATCCATCCATCATGGCTCTTGATAATCCCATAGACGGCGGCCATTCCAAGCCCTCGTCCCTGAAACTTCGTGGTAAAAAAAGGCTCGAAGATCCTTCTTCTCGTCTCTTCATCCATACCTTTTCCATCGTCGGTGACTGAAAGGCAGAAATACTTCCCCGGTCCAAGGCCCGGCCTCTTTCGTGCCAGAGCATTAACCACATCCACAGGACTTACGGATATCCGGATCCGGCCATGGCCTTCTATAGCCTCTGCGCCATTGGCTACCACAGATGAAAACACCATCTGCAACTGGGTGAGGTCCGCTTCCACCATACAGGAATCAAAAGGCAAGTCCGTCTCCACTCGAATTGCAGGATCAATGTTCGGCTGGATGAGCGGCAAGGTGTCTTCCACAAACCGCACCAGGGAGATCTTTCTGGGGTCATACTTTCCGCCACGTGCGTAGGCCAGCAATTGATTGGTCAAATGGGCAACCCTTCCCACTGAAGCCTTGATCGGCTCGGTATATTTTGAGATTCTTTCGTCCTCGGGAAAATCGTTTTTGAGCAATTCGATGTTTCCGGCAATGCCCACCAGGGCATTGTTGAATTGGTGGGCAATCCCACCTGCCAGGCTGGCGATGGCTTCCATCTTCTGGGCTTGCTGGAGCTGCATTTGTAGTTTCTTTTTTTCCTCCTCAGCCTGTTTCCGTTCCGATATATCGGAAAAAGAACCCATCATGCAGATGGGGTTTCCTGCTCCATCTTTCACCATGCTTGCCATAAGCTGCACGTGGAAGTAGGTCTCATCTTTTCTCTTGGCTACCAGTTCTCCCATGTACCTGCCGCTCTTTCGCAGGGACTCCACAATCTCCCAGGCTTTCTCCCTCGATTGCCAGAATTCGGCGACAGGGCGGCCAAGTACCTCCGAATGATCAGTGTACCCCCAAAGTGCAAGAAAAGCTTTGTTCACGTAAGTCAAATTCCCTTCAAGCTCGGCCAAAGCGATGGCATTGATGGATGACTCGATGGCGCTGTTCTTTATTCGAAGAGCCGACTCGATCTCCCTTCGATCATTGATTTCCTTGTGCAGTTGTTCATTGATCTTGACCAGTTCCGCCGTTCGCTGGGCCACCAACGCCTCGAGTTCATCTCGGCTTCTTTTCGGTTCCTCCTCCATGAGCCTGCTCTCCGTCGGGTGTTCCACCTCACGCGATCCTTGCGCGAAAATGGGGGCAATATGGCCGGTATCTCTTACCAAAGATCATATCTGTTCATGACGCATATCTTAAAAGAATCTGAGAGTGAATTCAAGACAGGATCATCACCCCAGCCACCCCCGTTTTCCCGGGACGCATTGAGGAAAAACGATTTGCTTTGTGATGGATGGATCAGGAATTTTAAGAAGTGCAGGCCTTAAAGGGCATCGATCACCTTTCGATCCGCCTTTGAGAACGGGAACCCGTCCAGAGCGGTAAACTCCACCCAGCGCCAATCCGCGCAAAGCAGTGCGTCGGGTTCACCGTTTTGCCTGATCGCTCGGAAGGCATGAAGGATCATCCGAAAATGGGTGTAAACATGTTTCACTGTAACAATGGACTCTTCGACTTTGATCCCGAGCCCCACCTCTTGAAACACCCTTTTCTCCACAGCAACTTCCGGGTTTTCGCCCGGCATCACTTCCCCTCCGGGAAACTTCCACAAACCACCCAGGAGACCCTCGGCAGGCCGCCGGACAATGAGCAACCTCCCCCCTTCGTCGGCCACGACCGCCGAAGTCATCCGCCTGAGAGGCAGGGGATTCCGCTTTTTCTTGATCGGGAGGGTTTTCTCGACGCCCTTCCGGCGACTGAGACACAGATCCACAAGGGGACATCGGCCGCACGACGGATCTCTTGGGGTACAAACCTCCGCCCCCAGGTCCATCATGGCCTGGTTGTAAATTCCCGGCTCAATGGGTGGAACAAGTTCAGCAGCCACGGTGAAAAGCCGTTTCTCGGTTCCGGGACGATCCAGGGGCTTCTGGATGCAGAACAACCGGCAAAGAACTCGACGGACATTCCCGTCCAGCGCCGGGAACCTTTTCCCGAATGCCACGCTTAGAATGGCAGAGGCCGTGTAGGTTCCGATTCCAGGCAAGGAAACCAGTTGATCCCAGGTGTCAGGAATCCTGCCGCCCATCTCCCCCATGACCCGTCTTGCGGCCTCGTGCAGATGCCGCGCCCGGGCGTAATAGCCCATGTTTTCCCACTGCTTCAGAACATCCTGAAGCGGTGCCCGGGCGAGGGAAGCCATTGTGGGAAATCGTCTCAGAAAGCGGCGGTAGTATAAAATCGCAGTTTCCACCCTGGTCTGTTGGAGCATGACTTCCGAAACCCATATAAAATAAGGGTTACGGGTTCTTCGCCATGGAAGATCCCGTTGGTGTGAACCATACCAGGCAAGAACTCGCTCAGAGACAAGGGAGAAGTTCGGGAACATGGGCATATTCTCGTTATAGGTGCCGGGGGAGAGGATGGAGGGTCTTCTCACGACGTCGAATGGTAAAGTAGTGGGTATAGCCCGCCTCAAGGGCCATTTCCAGTGCAGACTCAAACCCTGCGCCTACCTGGTTCGGCTTGTGCGCATCCGAGCCAAAGCAGATCGGGATTTCTCTGTTTTTCGCCATGGAAAGGATGAGCGGTGAAGGATAAATTTCCCTGGCGGGCGCACCGAGACCTGCGGTGTTCAATTCGATGCCCATGCCCGCCTCGGCAATGCAATCGAGAACGGGTCCTATCATTTCCCTCAGGTCCCGCTCTGAAGGGCGGTATCCGAACTTCTTAGGCAGGTCCAGATGGGCCGCGGCGTCGTACAGACCGGATTCGGCGAGCTTCTGAACCAGCTCAAAATATCTTCTCCATGAATACCCCACGTCAACGGATTCCCAGACGTGGCAGTGAACCGGGTTGTCAAATCCCCAACCGTCGATATAGTGAACAGAACCGAGAACAAGATCAAAATCCTGCTCAGGTAACCAGGTCGCGAGGAACGACTCACAGCCCTGATAAAAATCGGCCTCCACGCCGAAGAGAACCCTCGCCGTGCGGGTGCCCTGCAGCCCGGTGATCATCTCCTTGTAACTGCCGAACTGCATCATCTCCATTCGGTGGACCGGGTCGTATCCGTGGGGGTTGGGGGCATGATCCGTAAAGCAAATCTCCCTGATGCCCCGCTTCTCCGCTTCATTCAGATATTCCTTCGCGTTTCCTTCCGCGTGCTTACACAAAACCGTATGGACATGATAATCCGGCATCATTGCAAAATCCACCCGTGCCCCGGACCGTATGGTTTTCTCCGTCCCTGCGTAGAATAGGGGTAGTATAGGCGAAAGGAGGATTTCCTGTCAACGTCCACTCTTCGGAGAAGCACGGGAAATCAAGATTCCGTTGACACGACACAAAAATTTCTCTTAAGATCCGTCCAGTGATTGGTTTCTCACACGCGAAGAGCATGCCGGTAGGGGATTTTGGGGAGCCGGCAGCAAATTTTCTTGACTTTAAGGGTCATTTGCTGTCTCATGGAAACGGTCTCCTTTCCGTCTATTTAATTTCTTTTCGAGGGTCATGCCTCAGTGGACTCAGTGAAACGGGGCATGCCCGGCTTGCGATAGGTTGCTAACCGAGCTGCATGAAGCTCTTCTCGGTTCGGGCAGATGAGATCGTTTCCTCGGAGGAAATGGGAAGCTGAACGAAGGATTTCCAGGGACGAGCAGTCGCAACACTTTCGTTTTGTGTGTGATCGTCAGTTGGCGACCGGAACAACCAGAGTCTTCAATTCTCAAACAATACCGCTAGAGCCTTTTTGGCAGACAGGGTCGCCTGTCTTCCGCTGGACTTGCCTTAACAGGGTGCCGTCGGTTCAGGCAAGGGGGGGATTGAACAAAAAGGACACAAAATACAGGATTCGCCTCATTGCCCATTACTCCCATCCTGGACCATGATCCTTGTAAAGGTGCAGGAAAAATGTTTCTCATGCCATATTTTTTAAGAGAATGCGGTTTGCATTGATTCATCCGAGAGCGTTTCAAATGCCGATAGGTTCATCCAACGGAAAGGATTTTAGAGGCTTTTGAGGATAACGAGGGGTACGTTCCAGGTGCTTTTTTGGTTCTTAATTTGATGTGGACTTGAACAGGGGGGTGACGCCAATGACCATTGTCAGTCAGCTTACGGAGAGTGGGTCGAGGCAGGCATCAAAAATGCTCCTTGACCTCTTGGATCGAATTTCTGAAGAACGCCTCGTACAGATGCTCGATTTATCCAGGAAGCTTACCAAGGATCCCGAAGTCCTGGACGCCCTTGGTGCCATCCGGGATTTTTTCCTGTCCGATCATCCCTCAAAGGATATCTTTTACAGGGTACTGGACAAAATACCGAAAAAGAACCGCTTCAAGATTTACAACTCCCTTTTTAACCACGGCTGGTTCATCGGGGGTCCAAAACGAGACGCTTTCGAAGAAATGCACGGTGTGCGCCCGCCGTTTATTATTATTCTGAGTCCCACCTTTCGATGTAACCTACGCTGCAAGGGTTGCTACACCCTGGGTTACGGATTGAAGCCTGAGCTGGACTATGCCGTGGTGAAGCGACTCCTTGGCGAGTGCATGGACATGGGGATCTATTTTGTCACCGTTCTAGGCGGTGAACCGCTGATGTACCCTCAGTTGTTCCAAATGATTGAGGAACATCCCGATATTTTTTTTCAGGTCTATACGAATGGAACGTTATTGACTCCTGATGTGGCACAGCGTTTTGCGGATCTTGGAAATGTCCTTGTCATCATCAGCATTGAGGGCGATGAAAAGGAAACCGATTCGTGGCGAGGTGAGGGGGTGTACAAAAAAATTTTTCAGGCGTTCGAGAACCTGGAAAAGGCCAGGGTGATCTTCGGAACGTCTGCGACTGTCACCAGTCAAAATGAAGAAAACGTTTCCTCGTTCCAATTCGTGGACAAAATGATCGGTGCTGGAAGCATGTTGCAGAATTACTTTCTCTACGTGCCGGTAAACGGTCAAGCAGACCTCAATCTTATGGTGACTCCTGAACAGCGTAATCATCTCCGAAAGCAGGTCTTGGCTATTCGAAACTCCCGACCCATCTTCGTCATGGATTTTTGGAATGACGGGCCGTACGTTTGCGGTTGTATCGCTGCGGGGCGCCGCTACTTGCATGTGAATGCCAAGGGTGATGTGGAACCGTGTGTCTACACGCATATAGCAATGCATAACATTAAAGAGGCAACCTTGACTGAAGCTCTTAAGAGCCCCCTTTTCAGGCGTATCAGGGACAATCAACCCCATAATGATAACCATCTCCGGCCCTGTATGATTATTGACAATCCCAGCGCGCTGCGGAACATCATCAAAGAAACCCGGCCGTATTTCACCCATCCTGGAGCCGAAGAGATCTTCACAACTCGGGCCACTGAAATGGACGAATACGCCAGGCGCTTCGCGCCGCTGGCCGATCGGGTTTGGCAGGAGGAATACCTGAGCGATGAGAACTGGCTGAACCGAATCCGTGCGGCCGAGGAGCACGCCCTGGGCGAAAGAGTCAACAAGATAAGATCCAAGGCTGGCGTGCGGTAGCTCCGTTAAAGATAAATCGCCCAATGGTCCATTGACAGACAAGCCGGACTTAAAGATCCTTATTGGGAATTCAGGGGAATTTGGATGTTGCGGGACGGGCTTAAAAAGAGCCCTTGCATTGAACGGAAGCCTTCTTCCCGTGGGCCTTCCTTTAACACGTTTGATGGTCCCGCTCGAACAAACCGGTTTATCGGTGTCATCCTGTCATGCAGTTTGGACTCGGAGAAAAGGGAAGGAAATCCTTACAGGTTGTTCTTGGTATCGGCATAGCTGGGGCCTGTCTTTGGTTGGCTGTGCCGGGTTCCAACCTTGCATCGAAATGGGAGGGCCTCAAGGCGTCGGCGATTGTTTTGAAAACCGCGCAGTACTGGTGGCTGATGCCCCTGATCGTTCTTTTAGCTTTTTTTTTCTATACGAAAGCACTTCGATGGGCTCGAATGCTCAACCCCATCCGGAGCTTGACGATGTCCCAGGTTTTTCCGGCCACCATGATCGGCTTCATGGGCAACAATGTTCTTCCGGCCCACCTGGGCGAATTGATCCGCATGTACGTGCTGAGCAGAACCTACCTGCTCAGCAAAGCTTCTGTACTGGCGAGCATCGTGCTCGAACGTGTACTGGATGCCATCGCCATCACCGTTCTTTTCGCCGTAACCGGCCTCTCGTTGGCACTTCCCAAGGCTTACATTGCGGGCGGCTTCATTGGGGGCTCCGCAGTGACGCTCGCAGTGATCTGCCTCTTCCTCTACGTTTATCGCACAGAAATGTTCCTGAGCCTCTGGGATAGATGTTGCGGTTTTCTACCCAAGAGAGTTCACGGCAAGATCGCTCAGATGATCCGGTCGGGCTCCAGGGGCCTGGATACACTTCGGAATCCGGGGGTCTTTGTTTTCCTGGCGTTATTTTCGGTTTTCCACTGGGCCCTCCTTGCCCTTTACATTTATTTGGTGTTCCGGGCTTTTTCCATTGATCTGCCCTTTTCCGCTGCCTTGTTGGTATTGTGCGGAAACTCAGTCGCCGCCATGATCCCTTCAGCTCCGGGTTATTGGGGAGTCATACAGGCGGTATTCACCATCGCCCTGAGACCCCTGGGCGTTCCTCAGGAATCCGCCCTGGCGGCATCCATTTACTACCTTGCATCCCAGTATGTTCCAACCACTTTGACGGGGTTCATTTTCATGGTCCACATGGGTTTCCACCTGGGTGAGCTCAAAGCCGGGGTGGAAATGGAAACCCTCAACGATTGCCCATGAAACGCAGAGAATCCTATGGAGATGGAAAAAAACCCAATCGGCCGTTCAATGGATCCTGCCATTCCTCCGTGCTTTTCTGTTCATTCCATTGAACGCGCAATTGCGACGCCGAAAATGCGACCAGCGCTCGAACGCTGAAGAAAGGACACGAGAGAAGGCAATGGACTCCTCTTCCAATCACTGGACCGTTTATGATTACTTCAAGATCGCCGTAAAGGGCATGCCGCCCAATTCCTTTGGCGGCATCGACGTGACAAGCCGTTGCAATCTGAGGTGCAAACACTGTTATTTTCTCAAGCAGCCCCATAGAAACGAGCTTTCCACAGAGCAATGGATGGCCAAATTTGAAAGTCTAAAAAGTGAGGGTTTTCCTTTCCTGATCTGCGGTTGGATTGGCGGCGAACCCCTTCTGAGAAAAGACCTCGTGGAGAAGGGGAAACCCTATTTCAAGAGCAACGTGGTGTTCACCAACGGCACGATCGAGCTTCCCTCGTGGTCAGACGTCAGATATTCCGTCTCCGTTCACGGCACGGAGGAGTATTACTGTAAGATGACCGGTGCAGAAAGAAGCGTTTATCATCGGATCAAAGAAAACGTGGACAGAAAAGACCTGGATGTGGTCATCGCCTTTTGTGTCACCCGCCTCAACTACCCCTGTATCGAAGACATGTTGGAAGAATGGAGCAAAACTTCGGTGAAGGGGATCGTTTTTGAGTTTTACACCCCCATGAAAGGCGAAGCAGATGAACTCTGGTTGAACTGGCTTGAGCGGGACAAAATCATAGACAAACTGATCCAGCTCAGAAAAAGCTATGGAAATTTCATCTGGATCAGCGACCGCCTTTACCGGCTTATGAAATCCGATCTCTCCCAAAAAATCACCCGGAACTGTCCCTTCCCGAAGATCGGGTTCAGCTTCGACTCGGAAGGCGCCTCTAAGGTCCCTTGCCAGCTCGGTCCCATGGCGGATTGCTCGCGTTGCGGTTGTATTCTTCCATTTTTCTCTGCCGTGCTTACAGACAGGCGCTATCTCTTTCCGGAATTCCTCGTTTCCGCATCAACCAAGTTCATGGAGCTTTTTTCCGCTTCCTCCCCTGTCCATCTCCTGCGGGGGAGATGGAGTGCCGCTCGTCGATCAAATCCGGGCCAGCACATCTCCTGAGTGCAGGTTGCCCCAGCGCGATGAAACGGGATCTTATCGCCTTTCCCTGCAAAGCATGCGGCGGGAGGACGAACAATCCCGGTGAGACAGAACCTGTAGGGGGACGTGGATCGCGAAGGAGGCCGCGGTTTTCCCGGGAAGTGAGCGTGACAGGCGAATGCGGTACCGTTCACAGGGCCGCGTGAATCCTCTCATCAAGGTTCCAGCTGCCCAAAGGTCCGTGTAAAGGTATATTTTGCAGGGTCAACCACGAGAAATTTGCCGGCCTCTTTTATGTTCCCGCTGATTACGCTGAACGGCAGCGAGACAATGAAAAACGCGCTTCCAATGACCAATGCCGTAAACCCGAACGGTCTGAGGATCAGGAGATCAAAAGCCATGGTTGTGGCGGTCGCTTCCCCTTCCTCGCCCTCCACAGAGGCAAGTGCGGGAGAGCCAAGCACACTGGCCAAGAGAGCTGTCGTCACCAGAAACACCACAAAAGGTTTTTTTCGAACCCACATCTTTCCTATCCTCCAAAAGCGACAATACCCTATTCCACCCCGACACCTTGAATAGACCTCGTGCGTTTGTGCAATGAGCCTCCGTAAATCCTCAGGGGATGGTTCCTGGCTTATTATGCAGATTTCATGCCAGGCTCGTCAGCCCCATCCCGGTTCAGCGAACCGGTCGCCAGATCCCCTCGCTAAAGAAAAGCCTTGAAAAGGGCTCGCTCCATAGCGTATTTTGGTCCAACGGGGGGACATCCACTTCAACCGTCTCGCAGTAAAGAGGATCCCATGGAAGAAGGACCAGAGGACCCTGGGGGAGCAAAATCGCCCGAGGCAACCGCGCCTCTCCCCACGGTCGGTTCCTCGTTTCGGTGTCCAGATCCTTGATGTTTCCGAACGAAGCGAGCTCATGCAGGGTAACCAGGGTCGGGGGACTCAAGGGGATCTCTCCCAGAAGATTTCCCTCAAGTGCGCGGGTCGGCTTGATCCAGATCCCGTCGGTGGTCTCCCGGCTGTCGGGCACGCACTCCTGGTCCGGAGGCATAAAGGCTAGAAAGAAACGGGTGTCGTATCGTTGCTTTGTCATTTCGGGAGTAATCCAGTGAGCCCAACGCCGGAGTCTGGATAGCCCCAGCTTCCACCCCTTGGAAAGAATCCAATCGTGAAACCATCCGTCGGGCAGTTCATTTGCCGTTCTGCGCTCCGCGGCCCTCACGAAATCCTCTGGAAGGGGGCCGTCTTCCGAGCTCAAGAATACTCCAGCCTCCTCAAAAGTCTCCCGTAATGCCGCAACAGCGTGGCCGAGAGCTTCCTCCGCCCCGAGCGTTCCTCCCAACCGCCGAGAAATCTGCCGCAAATCCATGTCCGCGTTGGGTACCCAGAACTCGGGGACGCAGTCTTCCGCGCCCACTGTTCCGCCGGGAAATACGTAGTTGCCGGGCATGAACCCGCTTTGAGCACTCCGCCTGAGCAAGTAGACTTGCAGTTCACCGCTTTTCTCTCGTGCCAGGATCAACGTGGAGGCAGGTCTCGGATTTTTCAACGGATAACTTGACTTTTCCATAGGGTGGCAGGGTATCATGAGTCCAACCAGAAAACAAGAAAGAGTGCTCACGAGGTCATTCAAAAGACATCTTTTCAAGGGAAATGCGGGCTCTTCTCCCGGTCCGAGGCTTGCCCAATCATGTTTGTGAAAGGGTCCCGGCCGGCGGGACCAAAAGGAGCTTGAATCGAATTTCAATTTCAATGGATGGGGTCAAATGCTCAGAGGATTCAAAACAAAACTTCCCTTCATACGGTCCATGTTCCTCGTTTTCGCGGCGGCCCTTCAATTCGCTGTGACTTCAACTGCTCGGGCTGGAGGTCAGAGAGAAACGCACCCGCTCGACCTGGCACTGGAGAGCATCGCCTTGCAGAGGACCGATCTTTCCGTGCGATCCGACCTTTCGCCGAATCCATTTGCCCTCGGTGGCTTTTCCAGATGGATGGAAAACCCCTTGACCGCACCAAAGGAGGGCCAGGCAACGGCCAGGGCCCTGTTTCGACATGCTGAAAATCCCCTTCTCTGGATACTGGAACTGGCAAAAATGGGAGACCTCCGTGACGTAAATCCCTTTCCGATCATGCCCTGCAGTGTGCGCGGAGTTGTTGGCCCGCCGGTCATACAAGAGGCCCTTTCCGTCCTGCTCGATGCGGTCTGCACCGCCAACGCCAGGCTTTCGGAAATACGCAAAAGCGTGGATCAGGATCGACAGAAACTCATCGAAAAGCACCTCTATCCCCGGGTTCTGAGAGGGGACCCGGAAGTAGGGGAGACCTCCGCCGCCAAAGAACTCCGGGATGCCATCGATGCCGCGGCCGGGATAGAAAGAGGGCCGATCCTAGGGGCAGGACTAACGATCATGAAGGCACTGGGTGAGGTGAAAGCGCTTCTAACTGAGACAACGGATTGGAGGGAGGGCGTCCGCACTATTTCTTTCGCTACGGATCTGGGTATGGTGAAAATTGGGGGACCAGGCGACGACTTGCATGAAGAGCCCGCCGTTGTGCTGATCGACGTGGGCGGGAACGACCTTTACCGGGGGAGGATCGCATCGGGAAAAGAGGGACAATGCTCCGTGGTTGTGGACCTCGAAGGGGACGACGTGTATCTTGGAGGAGATTTCACCCAGGCTTGCGGCATGTGGGGGATCGGTGTGCTTCTGGATCTTGGTGGAAACGATCTCTACAGGGCCGGCATCTGCTCCCAGGGAGCAGGCATTTTCGGCATGGGACTGCTCATAGACGAGGAAGGGGAAGATACCTACCTGGGCGCGAAATTCGTCCAGGCTGCCTCTGCATGGGGCTGGGGCGGGCTGATAGATCTCGCCGGCGAAGATACCTATCACTGCGAGGATTCCGGCCAGGCCTACGCCGAAACTCTGGGAATTTCATCTCTTTGCGACCTGAAAGGAAACGATAAATACAGTTCCGGCGCGAAAACCCCTGATCCGAGAGAGCCTGACATGAATCAGAGCCTGTCTCAGGGTTTCGCCTTCGGAATGAGGAACGTGGCTGCAGGGGGGTTTGCTCTTCTGGCGGATGCTTCGGGGAATGATTTCTATCAGTGTCAGTATTTTGGACAAGGGGCCTCCTACTGGATGGGTGTCGGAATCCTATACGATGAAACCGGAAAAGACACCTATGTGGCCCGCCGATATGCTCAGGGGGCGGGGATCCATTTTTCTTTCGGTGCCCTACTTGATGCAGAGGGTGATGACCATTTTTTTTCCTGGGGAGTTTCCCAGGGGTGCGGACATGATTATGGCATCGGGTTGCTCATAAACGCAGGAGGTTGTGACACTTACACCTCCCACTGGCTGTCTTCGGGGGCTTCGGAAGCCAATGGCATTGGAATCCTGATCGATCACATGGGTGACGATGGCTATGACAATAGCTCCGGGCTCGGTATTGGCCGCCTGACGGAGATTCGCAGGGCCGGTGGCGTGGGTCTTTTTGTGGACACCCAGGGAAAGGACAGGTATTCGAAAAACGGGTCCAACGATTCCATTTGGACTTCCAACCGCTGGGGTGTTGGGATGGACGGAGCCTATGGAGAAACTGACAGCCCGGAAATGCTATGCCCCGGGATGCCCCCTCCCACCAATGAGACAGCGGAAAAGGTCAGGGACCGGGAGAGAAAGCGCCTTTCCATGATGCTTTCCGCCTCGGAAGAGATGCCATATCCCGTCATGATCGAAACGAAGCTTTCCGTGGCCTCCCATTGGGGTTTTGAAAAAGAGATTCCCCGTGAAGCAAAAGAGCAGCTCCTGAACCTGCCTCCGGAACACTCGGTCCCGGCCATGGTTGAACTTCTTTCAACGCCTGACGTGATGAGTCATTTTGTTATGGAAAAATTTTTCTCTGCTCACCCCTTCTATGCATCTTCTGAACTCACAAAAAGAACGAACGATCCGGATCCCATTTGCAGAGCCAGGGCACTGCACTACCTGGGAAAAATCGAAGACTCCGAATTTGTGGAAATGGCCATGAACGCTCTCGGGGACCCTTCATGGAGAGTGAAGGCAATGGCCATCAGAATCATAGGGGACCTCCTGGACAGCCGACGGATTCAAAGTCTCTTGGAGATCAGAAGGGCTTGCACCGAAGCCCTGGCGGCAAACGATCCCGATCCTTTCATGGAACTCAACCGGGAGGACGAGAAGAGGCTGGTGCTTCTTCGTGTGCTTTCGCGTCTTCTGCCTTCAGGGTACCAACAGCTTGGGCGATACTCGGAACCGTCTTCAGTGAGGGAGGCTCAAAAGGATTTCGCCGACCTGGTCTTTGACCATGTGGTGCAAATCCTGGCTGTAGTGGAAAAGTGGATCGAGGACATACGCCGATCCGACGGGATTGCCATCCCGTTGATGGGGTTTCTTGCTGACTCGGATCCTGCTGTGAGACAGGCGTCCGCATATAGCCTGGGACAGATCTATCACCTCCCGGCCATTGGTCCCCTGTTGGAACTCCTCAAAGACCCCGACCGCTGGGTTCGTGATGCCGCCGTCCTTTCGCTGGCTTTGTACAAGGATGAGACAGTGCGACGGCTTGAACCGACTGTCAAAGGGGAAAGCCGCTCCTTTAGAATTCTTGCAATTGACCTTTTGTCTCGAATCGGAAACGAGAAGGCAAGGGTACTCCTGGGAACTTTTGTCAGTGATCCCGACCCCCATGTGAGACGGGCGGCGAAAAATGCGTTATCCCGCCTTGGCGTCCCTGTGTCCTCCGGTTCCGAATCCTCGGGAAGGTAGATCGGCGATCATTTCGAGCCAGGGGCTTTCTCTGCCTGTCCAATCCGGACCAGGCCCTTGCGTTTGCCCTTGACTTCAACGCGATAGTTCTTGATCACATCAACCAGGGGGTTCAGGGGCTCTCGGTCCCTGAGCTGACTTTCCCGGAAATTCCGGACAATCTCTCCATACTTTTCCACATAGGTCATCAGGTGATCTTTCAGTGTACGATGCGCCCTCTTCCTTTCCTTCGCGAACTCTTTGAGCAAGGTCGCGTACATTTTCTCGGTGTGAGCGTCCAATTCAGCTTCAATCTTTTTCCACGCCTCGGTCTTGCGCTCGTCCATCTTTCGGCGCATGAAGTCCACCATTTTTCCCGCCCGGCCCTGTTTTTCCTTTTCCTCCATCAAATCAACCCCTGAAGAAAAAACCGTCTCCCCTTCCAGCTGAACAGTGGCGGGACGGTACTCCAGGCGGTCGGGGGAATCGGTATAGAGGATTTCATCGATTTCGCGATATTGCTGGTAGAAGCACTCTTCGAATGTCTCGGCCGCCTTTGATACGGCACGGGCCTGTTTTTTCAGCCTTTCGTTCACATCCTGTTCGATGAGACTTATGCCCTTTTGAAGGTGCTTTTCGACGCCCATGGTGATGATATTCCTAAGTTGATCCGGATCGGAAGCGCTTTCGATTTCGGACTGCACAGCCCCTTTGACGCGCTTGGAATGGAGGTCCACAGCGGACTTCAGGCCCTGATCGATCTCGGAAGCCGTCGCATCGACGGCACCCCTGCATTCCCTATATTGCTCCTTTGAAAAGGTCGGCAAGTCGGGCACAATTCTTTGTCCAGACGCTTCATACTCTTCCACGATAAGTTTTGCCTTCTTCTCGAGATGCGCATCCAACTCCTTGAGTAATCCCTCCATCATTTTTGAGAGGCTCTCAACGGTCCGCAACCTTTTCTGCACTTGCAGACGATGATGCACCATCCTTTCAAAATGATCTGAGGGGTCGCTCGGGACGGAATCTCCGGCGATTGCAGCACCGCCTGAGGGCAGGTTTATCACCGCTGAGCCTGCGAAAGGATAGACCTCCAGTTCCCCCAGTTCGAGCTCCTTTTGAAGCAGATCGCGGACAGCCTTCACTCTTTTTTTCCATTCCCCGCCTTCCGCCCGATCCATTCCGCTCAAGGTCCAGATGCAGTTTTGCAGTTGCCCCTTCACGCCCCGCAGGAAATCAACCATTGTCGGCGTGGGCGAGGTTTCAGCCTGGATCGCCAAGATGACCACGGCGCCGACTCTCTTGATGGCCTCTCGAACGATCCCTGCGCATTCCGGATGATCCCCTTGAATCGTGGGGGTGTCGATCAGCGTCAATTGGTCTTGCAGTTTTTTAAACGGATGGAATAAACTCACACGCTTCACCTTCTCTAGACCCAGGTCCCCTCCCCTGTATTTGCGCAGGAATGCACGGACCCTCTCCCTACCCTGTTCATCCAAGCCTGAAGGGTGTTGCTTTTTTGCCGCGGCAGCATGGGGGAAGAACATGTTCAAGATGATCTCGTCGGTGGTGTAGTGTCGGGCATATTGTCGCACGGGTGTCCCTTCGTGAAATTCAACTTCCGCATACAGATCCGTGTGGTGGAGAATACGGGTTTCCAGGGGGGCCGTGTATGGGGCCGAGGCATCCAATATCTCCTCGCCGAGAAGGGCATTGATCAGGGCGGCTTTCCCGCTGGAGGTCTCTCCGACGAAAATGAGGTAAAGGGAGGGGTCGGCGATCGCTGCATCCTTGATCTTCTCGAACCTCTCCAGGAAGAGTCGAGCTGCGCCCTCCGGCATCTCAACCCCGTTCAACACTCTTTTGAGAAAATCTAAGTGCTCATCCAGCTTGAGAAGAGCGAATTTACCATCGGTTTCCTCGGATCGTTCTTGGGAAAGCGGCCTTGAAGGCGAGGGCTTCAGGGAGGAATACAGGTCCTTGATCCACGGAGCGCTCGATAAGCTTTGATAAAAACGAGAAACGGCTCTTGCGCTCTCGGAAAGATCCGGCGCTGAAGCCTGCGAGGCTTCCCTCATCACCACCAGACCCATCCTTTCGTATGACTCACAGCCACGAAGAGCGTGATCCCCAGCTGAACGACCACCAGCAGGAAAAGACCCAGGGCCAAGGACCTGCGCAGGCTCTTGAATCCTTTAGAGGCGTCGAGCATGAGTTCCTTCATATCTTCCTGCTTCCTGGTCAACTCATGGCCAAGGGCTGCGGCCCTGTGGCTGAAGTCTTGCTTTTCAGCAGTGGCCTTGGAAAGAACCTCCTTCAGTTCCGCTTCCGCCTGCTGAGTCTGTTGCAAAGTGAGGCTGTGGGTCTTTTCGATCAGTTCGGCCGAGCCCTGGCAGGTCTTCTGAAAAAAACCAGCAGCTCTTTTTAGGACCGTGCTTGCGAGGTTTGCCGATTCCCCGAATTGATTCAAAGCGGATTCAGTCCGGGTGGCCACCGACTCGAGGTTGGCCAGTAGGACCTGAGCAGTCTCCGTTTTTTGGACAAGACGACCCACCAGATCGGACACTTTTGCCGATAGACCGTCATAGGCTTCTTTTGTAGCCTTCAGAACGCTTTCCGTGTTGGTTTCAAGCCACCCTTGTGTCTTCTCAATTCGCGTTCGCGTTTCCATGATCTGGTCACGGACTTGGACGGCCTCGTCGCGAACAGAAGCAAGCGTCCTGTTAATTTCATCGAGCCGCTTCGTCCACTGTTCCTGCACCGCGCCCACCGCAGGGATCACCGCGGCTCGGCTGACCTCCTCCGAGACCCTGCGCAAGACCTGCTGGAAATCGGTCAGCAACGCATCTGCTTCTTTGTCATTTGGCATAGGGCTGGTCTCCGATCAATCCATCACACCTTCTATTATCGGAACAGGGGCCGGCGAACTTGAGCGCGGAGAGGAAACTAAGGTTTCTGCTTCACCGGTTTGATCATGAAGGAAAGAGCGATCGCAGCCAACGCAGCCAAGATGCACATAACGATCATGTAATCGTAAGATTTGGTCCTGTCGAAGATATACCCTCCCAGGGAGGGGCCGATAGCTACTCCGATTCCGGCCATGACAATGGAAAAACCAAGGATCGTTCCCGCGGCACGGAGTCCAAAATAATCGGCAGGGAAGGCCGCAATCACGCCTGTCCACGTTCCCAAACCGATTCCGAACAGGATGGCAAAAACGAATAGCATCCAGACTTCCCGGGAAAACAAAAACCAGATGATGGAGATGCATTGAAAAATGAGGGCAGAGGTGTAAATCCTGTTTCGACCAAATCTGTCCGATAGCAACCCTCCCCCAACCCGGCCTATCAGGCTCGAACCACCAATCAAGCCTGCCAGACTGCCTGCGGCTACGATGGACATGCCCCGGTCCGTCGCCAACGGAACGAGGTGGATAACGATGGCGAACAGGGCCATCGCAATAAAGAGCCATGACAGGCAGAAATTCCAAAAAGTCTTCGTTCGGACGGCTTCCAAAAAAGTCAAGCCCGTTACGGACTCCGAGCCGGGATGTACGTCTCCCGCCCCCGAAGGCGCCTTTTTGATAAAGGCGATCACAGGGATGAAGAGAATCCACGCCACAAGCCCCAGAATCACATAGGCATGCCTCCAACCAAAAGAGGAAATCAACCAGGCACTCAGAGGGGAAAAAATCAGAGATCCCGCCCCCACTCCTGCCGCTGTGAGCCCTATGGCAAGACCTCTTTTTGCTTTGAACCACCAACTCACCGTGGTCATCACCGGCACATAGGTTGCGGCTACCCCGATGGAAAAAATAACCCCAAAAAACAAGTAGAGCTCCCAGACAGCGCTGACCCGACTCATGACGAACATGGATAGACCGAGACTGAGTCCGGCAATAGAGAGCACCGGCCTTGGCCCGTATCGGTCTATGGCCCTCCCCGCAAAAAACGCCAGGATATCATGCAGGATCGCATAGGTGCTGAAAGCGCCGGAGACCACCGTCCTGCTCCATCCGAATTCTGAAGATATGGGTTTGAGAAAAACTCCAAATGAATAGACGAACCCAAAACAAACAAGGCTTCCCAAAAAGCACATTCCAACCACAGTCCATCCGTAATAGGAGAGGGTGGATTCTATCTCACGGTTTTCACTGAGCGAAGTCATCATGATCTATCCCTCCTTGGAAGGGCAATATCAAACATTGCCGTCGGTAGTCCCGTTACTTCGTCATCGGTTACGCATTGGACTGGAATCCTCCGGTAGCCGTGGTTTTAGTCTCAATGGTTACCCCTCTCCCTGTTGACCAGCATCTGCCCTTTTCGCCCCAAAGAGGTCATGATCTGTCCGTGTCCGTGACAGGAGGGGAGCGGGGGAATTAAGGCGCATCCTTCTCCTTTCTCCTGATCCCTTCTGAGTTTTTCACACGGAAGAATGCCCATCTTCTTCCGCCATGGAATGCCCCTTGGTGTTCAGCGAATAATAGGCGACTGGGACGACCACGAGGGTGAACAGAGTCGAAGCAAACAAACCGAAAATCAAAGCCCACGCCAAACCGGAAAACACCGGGTCCAAGGTGATGGGCCAGGCACCCAGCGCGGTCGTTAGCGCCGTCAAGACAATGGGACGGAGCCTGACGGCACCGCTTTGCAGAATAGCTCCCTTCAGAGACAGATGCTGATTGAGTGCATCCTGGATGAACTCGATCAGGACCAGGGAGTTCCGTATAACGATCCCGCCCAGCGCGATCATTCCGATCATACTGGTGGCCGTGAAAAACACCGGATTGGGAAATCCGCCCACAGGCTGGGTAAAAAGAAGATTGAAAAGCCAGAATCCAGGCATGATTCCGATCAGCGTCAGCGGAATGGCCACCATGATCAAAACAGGCATGAAGAAGGAGTTCATCTGAATCACCAGCAGGATATAGATGCCCATAAGGGCGGCCATGTAAGCAAGCCCCAAATCCCTGAAAACCCGAAGCGTGATTTTCCACTCCCCCTCTCCGGCCCATTCGATGCGTATCCCGGGAGGTGGCGAATCCTCCTCCAAAGCCGCCTGCATATCCAGAATCGCCTCGGCGGGAGCACGTCCTGCCATTTCCCCGAACACATAGACCACCCGTTGCAGGTTTTTATGGTAGATGGGCTGGTCCTCCGGCATGTAGGCAAAAGTTCCGATCTCCGCCAAAGGAACCAAATTTCCGGAATTTGTTTTCAAGGGAATCTGAGAAAGAGCTGCGGACCCCGTTCTATCCTGGCGGGGCAAAATTAGCTTGACCGATAGAGGCTGGCGTTCCGCTGGGATGTGGACGATGGCCGGTGCTTCGCCGCTCAAAGCCATTTTCAGGGTGTTCGTCAGCACATCGGCGCTAATCCCATGAAGCGCTGCCTTTTCTTTATCCAGTAAAAAATCGAGCCGATTGTGTGGAGCTTCCACAGTGTCGTCCACATCCACCACAAAGGCTTCCTTTCCCATGGTTTTCTTGATATGCTCCGCCACCCCGGTGAGCTGATGATAAGCCATGTCCGGGGTGCCGTAAATTTCTGCAACCAGTGTGGAAACCACAGGTGGGCCTGGAGGGACCTCCACAATTTTCATCAGGGTTCCGTGTTTTCCGGCGAGGCTCTCCAGATCTTTCCGAAGCCTTAAAATAATCTCGTGGCTCTGGTACTTCCGACGTGTCTTGTCGGCCAGGTTGATCCGGATATCCGCCACGTTACCCCCTTGGCGCAGGTAGTAATGGCGAACCATCCCGTTAAAATCCATGGGGGAAGCCGTGCCCACATAAGAGACAAAATTGGTCACTTCCGGAACCTTTCGCAGATAATCCTCAAAGTGGCGCACAACCCTGTCCGTGGTCTCCAGCGGCGTCCCTTCAGGCATGTCAATAACGATTTGGAACTCATTCTTGTTGTCAAAAGGGAGCATTTTCAACGGAACGTAACGAAATAGGGCCAGGGCCGCGGAAGCGAGCAGGAGAGCCACCACGAGAATCGCGAGCATGAATCGCTTCACCCCGGACTCCAGGAAGGGACTGATCACGAACCGATAACCCCGTTGGACCCATTGAGGCGTCACATCCCGTGGCTCGGTTTTCGAGGTCTCCTGCGACTTGTTTTCCGGGCGCCTCAACAAGAGGTAAGCGAGCCAGGGAACAACCGTGACGGCGCAAACGGTGGAGAAACTGACGGTCAGCGGGACATTGGCCGCCATCGGGGCCATGTAGGGCCCCATCATCCCCGTGATGAAAAACATGGGCATGAAGGAGACGATGATGGCCAGAGTGGACATGATCACAGGAGGCAATACCTCCTTGACCGCGAATAAGGTGGCGGCCAGGGGATTGCGTCTGCCCATGACGATGTGACGCTGAATGTTGTCTACGTTGGTGATCGGGTCGTCGACCACGAGACCCAGAGAGAGAATCAACGCAAAAAGGGTCACGCGATTGATGGTATAGCCGAAAAGAAAGTTCACAAAGAGGGCCAGGGAAAAACTAATCGGCACAGCCACTGCAACCACGAGGGCCTCCCGCCATCCCAGAGTGAAAGCCAGGAGTCCGATAACCGTCAGGATTGCGAAAAACAGGGAGCCCAAAAGGTCATCCACCTTTTGCTGGGCCGTCTGACCATAATTCCGGGTCACCTCCACTTGAACTCCGGCCGGAATGACATGCCCTCTCAGTCCCCTCAATCTCTCCAAGACCTCTCGGGCCACCAACACCGCGTTGGCGCCCTTCTTCTTGGCTATGGCAAGCGTGACGGCCGGGAACGTTGACGGTTCTCCCCTCAGGCCCTTTTCCGTGAGATAGAAATGGGAGAAGCCGATTCGGGAGTACTGATTCGCCTCTTCAGGACCATCGAAGGTTTCAGCAATATCCCGCAGATAAACGGGCCTTCCTTCGTGAACCCCCACGACCAGGTTTTCCACCTCTCTGGCGGTGCTCACAAAAGAGTCGCTGGTCACGTTGATTTCCCTGTTCAGCCGGCTGAAGGCGCCAGCACTGACAGAGGCATCCGTCCCCTGTAAAGCCCGGTAAACGTCCATTTGGGCAACGCCTGACCCTGCCATACGCTCCGGATCGAGCTCCACTCGCACTTCCCTTTTTCTCCCTCCCACAATACCGGTTCGCGAAGTATCCGCGACCTCCGACAACCTCGAAAGAACCTCCTCCGCGATCCTCCGGAGCTCATGGTCACTGTAGCGATCAGAGTAAAGGGTGAGATTGACGATAGGGACATCGTCGATCTCCAGGGGCTTCACCACCCAGCCCTTGACCAGCGGCGGCACCAAATCCAGATTCATCATGATTTTGTTGTGCAATTTTACCAGAGACCGTTCGCGATCTTCCCCAACGTAAAACCGGACGGTTACGACGGCCGTGTCGCGGCGTGATGTGGAATAAACGTACTCAACGCCGTCGATCTGCCACAGAAGCCTTTCCAGAGGAGTTGCGACGAGCTTTTCCACCTCCGCAGCGCTCGCGCCCGGGGCCTGCACATAGACATCAGCTAAAGGGACCACGATCTGCGGCTCCTCTTCGCGGGGGGTGAGGAGGACGGCCGCGACACCCATGGCCATGGAAAACAGGACGAAAAGGATGGAAAGTTTTGAAACCAGGAACTGATGAACAATACGCGGGATCAAATCCCTCGGGGGGCCATCCTGTTCAGGCATCGTGCCCCTCCTCCAGAGCGATTTTCTCATTTCCCTGAAGACCGGAGAGCACTTCGACCTGGTCCCCCATCTTTCTGCCTGTTTTGATGAATACCTGCTCCCACCTGCCGTTTTCCTGCACGGTCACCAGTTCGAGCTGGCCGATGCGTTTGACCGCTCTTGTCGGTACAAGGATCACCGTTTGCTCTTCAATGGGAACCAGGAGTCTGCCGAACATGCCGGGGAATAAACCTTCGTGATGCGGGAGATCCACCTTCACCAGAAATGTCCTGGTTAAAGGGTCAGCGGAGGGGACCACTTCCTCAACGGTCCCGGTCAGCCTGACATTCGCGGCGGTCACCATCACCTGGAGTTTCTCCCCCACGGAGATTTTGTGGATCAGTCCTTCCCTCACGAGGGCTTCCAGCCGTAACGCGCTACGGGTCTGAATCACAACCAGAGGCTTTCCCGGCCAGGCCAGGTCTCCAGGCTCAGCCAGACGCTTCACCACTTCTCCGCCCTCCGAGGCCAGAATCCGGGTGTAGCCCAATGCGATTTTAGCCTCCTCCACCACCTTTTCTGCACGTTGCACGTCGGCCTCAGCCTCCCTCAGTCCGTCCTGGGCCTGCCCCAGTCTGGCCCTGGCCTGCGAAAAAGCGGACTCCGCCTTTTCCAGATCCTGAACAGTGGCCGCCTCGGATGCATGGTAGATCTCTACCCGCTTGAATGCAGACCGAGCCTCGTCATATCGCGCCTGGGCTGCAATTACGGCCTGTCTTGCCTGTTTCTTCCGTGCGGAGACGGAAAGCAGTCCCTGTCTCGCCTGATCCAAACGTGCCTGAAATTCCCGGCTGTCCAGCAGGACCAGAAGTTTTTCCTTCGGAACACTGTCCCCGGGCCCCACGAGGATCTCTACGATCCTTCCCGTCACCTGGGCTTCGATATTGATTTCGGTCCGGGGCCGGACCGTCCCGACGGCCTCATAGTATTCCGTAATGGTTTGCACAGCGGCCGTGGTAACTTTGCCGGGCTCAGTGGGGTTTTGAGGGACGGCTTTGCTCTTCTGTGGATCAATCTTCCCAGGGGTGAGAAAACCTCCCATGTAAAGCATAAAGAAAATAAGCCCCAGAAGGCCGAATAAAACCGAAAGAATACGAAAGGCTCTCCCCTTTTTTCTATTCATTGTCCTATGACGCTCCCCTGCGCGGATCTTGCCCAGTAGCCCAGGGCACGTCCCAGGTCCGCCACGGCCTTTTCCCGATCATAGAAGGCCCTTGTGGCACGCATGCGGGCCGTGTTGAGAGCCAGTTCCGCTTCCAGATACCGTGTTACGGTAGCAGACCCCCCCTCATATTGTGTCCTCACCAGCCTGAGAGATTCTTCTGCCTGGGCTACGCTGGTTTTGCTGACACTCAATCTTTCCCTGGCCTCGGTCAGGTTCAGATAGGCCGCCTTCAGGTCCAGCTGAACGGCCTTGACAGTCTTGCGGTCTGCCGCAATCCTTTCATTGAGCAGGGCCCTGGCTTTACTGATCTGCGCGCGAGTGCTCAACCCGGTGAAAAGATCCCAATTGAGAAGGATACCCGCAGTCCAGTTGTCCCGCTCGGTTTCAAAGTCCAAGTCCGGATCGTCCATGTAGTACTTGGCTTGCGCGTCCAAACGGGGAAGATACTGGCTGCGGCCCAAATCCAGCTCCATTGCCGCCTGGGAAATCTGGAGACGTATTTTCTTTATCTCCGGGCGATGTTCCAGAGCGTATTGGAGGCCTCCCTGGAAGTCTTCCGGCAGAGCCGGAGGAAGAGATTCCTCCGCCTTCAAGGAGAGCGAGGTCTCGGCATCGAGGCCGAGCAAATTGGCCAGAGAGGCGATAGAGAAACTGAAATGGTTTTCAGCCTTGACCAAATCTTCCCGAGCCTGAGCCAAGCGAACTTCCAGGGATAGGACATCGGACTTCAAAACTCCTCCGGCCTTGTAGCGCACCAGCATAATTTCCAATTCGGTCTTCACCATGCTTACGGATTCGCGGGCAATTGTGATGTAAGCTTGAGCCGCCAGGGCGTTATAAAATCCGCGGCTGACCGAGGCGATCAGGGCGTTTTCCACACTTTCCCGGTCCAGGGAATGGATGCCCAGCCCCGTCTCAGCCATTCTCTTTCGGAGCAGATCCCGTCCGCCGTTAAATAGATTGATCCTGCCCTGCAATCCCACTTCATAGTTCTCGAACCATCCCGGATCGTTGAAGTTCACATCAGGTGGCAGTTTTCTCTGATCGATGGTCTTGAAAAGATAGGCCGACGGAGCATCTCCCTGGAGGTATTCCCCGTAAACTGAAAAAGCGGGCCAGAAGGAAGCCGTGGAGGCATCTACCATGGCTTCCGATTGGTGGATTCTCGCTATGGCCATGTCTATGTCAGGATTGTTCTCGAGGGCGATGGATATGGCAGCCGCTAAGGAGAGGGGACGGGAAGGCGTCCTTTCGTCCGCCGGGGTGGAACCGATTCCTGTCCCTTTTTGAACCGCCCGCCGTCCTTCGTATTCCGCCTTGATGCGGATATAAGAATACTTTTCCTGGTTGAGACATCCCACCAGAAAACAGCACAGAAGGAATGCACCCAGGGAAGCGGAAAGGAGGTTTCTTGACATGGCCTGCCCCGCTTGGAATGATCGACATGCGACGAAACCGCCGCTTACCGAGTACTTTCATGGATGACTTGGTCCGTTGGTTGAACGGTCAAGAGAGAACTGCACCCAGCACCAGGGACTCAAAAACCATTCACCGGGTAAAGGATAAAGCGCTTTGCCCACGAGAAAACCAAGTGTCCAGGAACCTGCATCCAGGAGCCGGTACCCCGTTTCCAGTGCTTATCAAAAAAACCTTAAGGGGGCAAGAAAGAAGAGCGACATGCAATTTCAAATGCCGGGTGATGCGGGAAGCCCCGTTTGCGGGTCCCAGCCGCGCTCGTCATAGTAGTCGTCCAGGAGTCCCTGCACATCCCGTCGATCGAGGCGGCGGGTGAAATAATAGTCCATCAGGGGGTAGTCCCTGTCCACCCCCTTCAGAGGGGTAAACCATATCTCCGGCGGCTCATCGTGCTTGCGATCGAAGCCTGCCCGAGCATTCATCCGTTTCCATTCGTCCCACACACGCCCGCTGGCAGCTTTGAGCTCGGCCGGGCCGGTTTCGATTCCGGTAAGCGCCGAGTACAATTCAGCCAGGAGCTCCATACTGTGAAATCTGGAGATATACAACCTGTGACATTGTCCCAGCATATTGAACAGGCCGTAGAAATCCTCTGCATGCTTTGCAAGACGGCCAGGATGGCAGAAATCCCCCGTAAAGACTCTTTGGACCGCATCTTCAGGAAGTCCACATCTCTTTGCTTCCTTGATGAATCCCTCGATGGGCCAGCCGGGATTGTAGGTGGGAGCACCCATGCCACCGGCAACCGGAAAACAGCGACCTGGAAAAGTCAACTGGGCGAACTGCATCGGGCCCAACCCGCCCAACCTGGGATCGAAGGTAACAAACTGCCCCTTCACCACGTTGCGGAGATATTCCCTTGCATTTCCGCCGATCCTGGCAGCGGTGGCCACAGGCCCGTCAGCCAGGAGATCACCGAATCCCTCCCTGAAAGCCGTCATCTTTGCCATCTTGGCTAAGGTGCTGAGCTTGCGATTGAGCTCCATCCCCGTCTCCTCTCTGGTGATGACGCCTTCCTCATAGAGGGTAATCACATAATCGGCAAGGCCGCGGAAAGTATAGGTCCTGTCAATGCCGTAGCGGTTGAGGAGATCAAGATATTCCAAAGCCTCGGCGTATCTGTCCGCGAAAGAAAAGCTGTCGCTATACCCATAGGCGGTTGAGGTGGTCATAATGGCACGTTCAGACATGATCGCCGTATCGTAGGTGGTGAAATCCCGCTCCGGAAGGTCAACCCGATCCTTGTCGCTCATGGGGCAACTGATGCAGGCGATCTTTTTACGGCTTCGTTTGTGGATCTCGTAAATCCCCCTTTGGATTTCCTTTGCATCCGGGGGATAGGGCACAAGAACGCTCGAACAGCGGGCTACCGCACCTTCGGGTACCCATCCTGACGTCATCGCCATGGATCCGCCGATCAGCAAATCCTTCCGACGGCGGTAGCCCTTCACATCGGAAAGGATCCGGCCCACGGTCCGATTCAATCTTCGAGGATCAGCAATTGCCAGCCCCTTGGTCCCCTTTACCGCTACGATTGCCTTCAATCTTTTTGAGCCCATGACCGCCGCAAGGCCTCCAGAGCCCACCGATGCCCCCTTGTCGATGTAAGTGACTGAGATGTTCACCAAATTTTCGCCGGACTGGCCTATGGGAAGTACACTGCACGGCTCGTGTCTTTGCCTTAAAACATCCGTGGTCCCAAAGACATCCATCCCCCATAGCTCTTCACCATCGAGCAATTGCGGGCTATCATCTTCGATCTTGAGGTAAACAGCCTTCTCCGACCGTCCCGTGATGACCACATGGTCGTACCCTGAGGATTTCAGAAAGGCAGCGAAATTCCCTCCTCCGCAATTGACGGGAAAGGCGCCGTTTAAGGGTGACTTGTAGAGGATCATCACCTGCGAAGAACCGGGAATAATTGTACCGGCAAACGGGCCGGTTCCGATCACGATCGGGCTTTCAGGCGAAAGAGGGTCCATACCGGGGTCCATTCCCGAAACTAACCCTTGATTTATTCCGAAACCACCGATATGGGTTTCGGCCAATCGATCATCGAGGGGCTCGGCCTTTAACCGGCCCCGCGTCAGGTCCACATAGAGGACTTTTCCGGCAAATCCGGGTATGGTCATTCTTCACCTCTTTTACCCGTCCAATCATCAGGACCGAAGAAGAAGTCCAACCTCCCCCCTCCGGTTACCCCCTGCTGGATAACTTTTCTTTCAACCGATTGAGCGGGCTTGAATTTCCCGGAGTATAGCGAAAAGGATCCGGAGCTGCAACTGAAAAGGGCAGGAATCACGGGGGACCAGGTGAGGTAGGATGGAATGCCGCGCTTGCCCGTTTAAAAAAAAGGATTCGTTCACCGGTCGAAGGTTTCAGGGTTCAAGGTTGGAGGGAGGGGGTTTACTTTCGGTCTCTTCCTTCCTCGAAAATCACCATCTTCACATCTCCAAAATAGTCGGCAAAATGTGTGGACTTGGAGCTGCTATATTTTTTCAAAATAACATGGATTCTTTCAAAAGCAGCCTCGATCTTTTTAAAAATATCTCTTTGCTTTTCGGTGAGAGAATTTTCGTCCAGCGTCTGTGTAAACAAATGAAAAAATCCTTTCAAAAGGGACAGGGGCTGATTGATTTCGTGATTCACTGTCACAGCCATCGCCATGATGGCATTCTTCTGTTCCAATTCAATGATTTCTTCCTGAGCTTTTATCAATTTCGTGTTCTGTAAGGCAAGTTTTTGGTTGAGTTCTTCCAGTTCCCTCTTCTGTGCGTTGATTTTCTGATGCAACTCAACCAGTTTTGTGTACTTTGAGATTTCTGAAGTCCTTTTCTCATCAGATTCTCTTAGTCTTATCGCAATTGTTTTCGATAGATTATCTCTCAATTTTGGAAATAGATCACATATTGAAAAAAAATCATTCTTATTGACAATCAATATTTTAGTCATCATGGTACAGTTTGCAGTGGCAGATCTAGTTTCATCTCCGATCAGCGACATCTCTCCTACAAACTCATTGCTTTTTCTTAGAGTTATAAATATCTCATTGTCCCCTGGAATTTTCTTTGTAATTGAAATTTCACCTGATACAATCAAGATTATTTCATTCGCAACAGATCCCTGCTCTAAAATCACTTCCCCAATATTACAAGTCTTTTCCCGAAATAGTTTCTCGTCCAAGTGCACAAGCATCCCAGGGTCTATACCCTCAAAGAGCTTATTCCCCGAGACGTTTTCCAGCATTCTCTTACTGAGCAAGTTGCCCCTCCCGATTCGGAACCAAGGAGCCCTTCGGTTTATGACCCTGCAGCTGCAGCACTTTGCACGTCCGCCTTCCTCGTCTGAACTGTTCCTCTGGACCCCGCCGGCGGGCAAGCCGGTTTTAATTGGTCTCGCTTCCAAATTGATCGCAGGGTCGCTGCGTGAACCCCAGCCGCAAGAGTGGTGTGGACTTTTCTTACGTTCCGAGGCTTCCGGACCTCGCCACAAACCCGCGTGATCTTCCACACTGCCTTCGGATGAACCCGCATCTCCCTGTAAACAGTGCCCTCCCTTCTCTCCCGGGTGCGGGCACTCATGAATAAAATATTGGCAACTTCCTCATAAATTCTTAGAGGAATTCACTTCCTTGCGGAAAATGTTCAAAGGTTGACGTGACTCCGAGACCTACTCCAGGAATGACAAAAACCGGTCCCTCTCGGATTCCTGAAGGCGGGGAATGAGAGGGGATTTCTGGGACGTGGATCTAGGGCGCAGGATGCTGGTTTCTGGGTGCTGGTTTCTCGGTTCTGGGTGTTGGGTGCTGGTTTCTGGATGAAGGTTCCTGGGTCTACAGACGTTCCCCCACGCCACGGTGGTTTGTGGATCAAGCCGCTTGGCAGGTGAACCTTGGGCGCTTTCCAGGGGATCCCGCCTGCGGGAGAACGCGGAGGAGGTGGGGATCTCCCGCTCTAGCGGGATCAGAGCTTCAGCGGAAGCTCGACCAATCTATGCACCTTTTTGCGAGATTCCGAAAACAGACAGGCAAAAATTCATAGCCCCCCCGTGGTCCCCCGCAGGATCTCAGCGGGCCGCTTGAAAGACTGCTTGCATAGCGTTGTTTCAAACGAAAAGCCAAATCTCGCTCTCGATTCAGAGAAGCCACCTCTTTCACAGAACTCTTTTTTCATGGATTTCAAGCCTGAGCAACCGCAGCTGAGTCTGCGCAAGCCTAGACAATTCGGCGAGATCTCTCTGCTCGGTCAGGGGTAGTCGATTCAATAGGCTATTCATCTGACTATTGATACTTTTCAACTGTACGGCAATTGTGCTGACATGATCTAGTCCCATATGCACGTAAAAGCCCATGTCGCGCAAACCTCCTCATGAAAATTTCATTTCACTGTGAGAACCTATGTCCTGGAGGCGTGGCCATGTTACGACCGCTATGCCGAAACACGAAACGCTCCTCTGGTCAAATTCGAAATCCGAATGCTTCAATGATACAAACAGCCTGTCCTCATTGGCGCATGAGAGGAACTGGTGAGAAAGAAGGTTTCGGTCATTTGGATTCCACTCCTTCCATATTGTTTCCAGTTTCGAATTTCGTCCTTCCAATTTAGACGCCCCAGAGGGGAGAAGCTGCAACAACCCTCTGGGGTCCTACCAAAAAGCCTGGTCCTCTGAGCCCGGATTCTTCGCTTTCCGGCCGCCTTTCGCCGATTCCCGGAGCGGAAAGGCGTTGGGATACCAGATTTTCCCCTGGAGCAGCTCTCTCAGCAAGGCACATGCCAACCCCAAGAACAATCTTCGATTCATCACAATATGTTGTTAAAACAACAAGGGAAAATCAATCGTTTCCAAAATGAATTTCCCTGAGAAAAGCCCTGGCCCCTGTATAGATTTTGATACAGGTCTATGCAGTAAAATGCCTGGCGGAAAACCACCCCCCTACCGGACCTGGGAACCATCTGTTCAGGCAGAAAGAAAAAACGGCTAAATAGAGTGGATTTCCTGGAATCGTAGACCTGCTGCGAGGGCCCCTGTCTCGTGTGCGCGGAAAACCGTGAACGAGGGCAATTTATCTTTGTGGATACACCTAATGATTTCCATCCAAAGTGCAGATAACAATGGATACAGTCCGTGAGACTCTCCCGCAAAAAGTGGGGGGAACCTTAAAATATTGGAAAAACCCGACGGAAATATGACCAGCGAGAAATCCGTAAACACCGACTCACCTATCCAGACATTAAGAGAGATCTCCTCGTGGGTTTCTTCCGTTCTAGACCTGGATCGGCTTCTGGAACTCATCATAGAAACGGCGACGAGGATGATGCGGGCCAAAGCGAGCTCTTTGCTTCTGCTGGATAAAAAGACAAAAAAGCTCTATTTCAAGGTGGCCACGGGAGGAAAAAAGGACGAGGTCAGGAAGTTTGAAATCAGCTTAGGACAGGGAATAGCTGGCTTCGTAGCCGAGAAGGGCGAACCTATCTTGATCACCGATGTGACGAAAGACCCCCGATGGTACAAGAAAATAAGTGAGTCCATAGGCTTCCAAACACGGTCCATCGCCTGCGTACCCATGAAAATGGACGGGCAAATTATCGGTGTTGTTGAGATTATTGACAAAGAGGACGGCAGCCCCATACAAAACGAAGACATGAACATCCTGAAGGTGTTTGCCGATCTGGCTTCCATGGCGATCAGCAACGCCCAGAAGATTGATGAGGTCAAACGGGAAATCAGGGATCTGAAAGAGGAACTTGGAGGCAAATACCAAATCATCGGCGAGAGTGAAGGGCTTAAGAAAGTGACCTCCGATGCCATCAAAGTGGCCAACTCCAAAACCAGCACCCTGATTTCGGGAGAAAGCGGAACAGGGAAAGAGATTCTGGCGAGGCTCATTCATGCTGCGGGACCGAGACAACAAAGGCCCATGATTGTACTCAACTGTGCTGCTCTTCCTGAAACACTCCTGGAGGCAGAGTTGTTTGGTTACGAGAAGGGGGCTTTTACGGGGGCTTCGCAACGGAAAATAGGGAAAATCGAACTGGCCGACTGCAGCACCCTTTTTTTGGATGAGATAGGCGAAATGTCACCGGGAATGCAGGCCAAACTGCTTCGCGTGTTGCAGGAAGGCGCATTCTACCGGGTTGGAGGAAATACGCCGATCTCGGTGGATTTTCGGGTCGTCTCAGCAACCAATCGAGACATCGCGAAAGAAGTGGCCGAAGGAAGATTCCGGGAAGACCTTTATTACAGACTCAACGTTGTGCATATTCACATGCCGGCACTCAGAGAGAGAAAGGAAGACATCCCCTTTTTGGCCGAGCATTTCCTCGATATCTTCAAGCAAGAGAGAGGGCGACCGAACCTGAAGATCTCCGGTAAGGCAATGCAAAAGATGATGCAGTACGATTGGCCAGGCAATGTAAGAGAACTGAGGAATGCGATGGAGAGGGCTGTCGTCATGGGAAGTGAGAAGGAAATCCTGCCTGAAGATCTCCCCATCAGCGGTGCTATGGCAAAATACCAGGGGATTGAGGTGGGATTAGCGCTTCACGACGCCATAGATCGATTCAAAAAAGACTTCATTGTGATGAACTTGAAGCATACCGGCGGAAACAGGGGTAAGGCCGCTAAGATCATGAATATTCAGAGAACCTATCTTTCGAGGCTCATCTCCAAATACGGGCTGCAGGATCCCAAGTGACCCTCGGCAGAGACCTGACGTTTCAGCGCGTTGGAAACGGGTTGAAACTGGCGTAGTGTCCGCCCACAAATGAGGTTTCGAAGGATGCAGCGGCGGGGGTTTCCGGCTAAAGCAAGACCCTCTTGTGTTCTCGCCGACGCGCAACGACCCTACCGATCACGACTACCCCATAAGCCTAAAGAACAGACGAGCGTGACCACGATCAAGGAAATCGCCGCTATGAGAAAACTGGATGAAAAGCCGAGACGATCGATCAGGTAACCCATCACCGGAGTGAGGACTCCACCTCCTTCCATAGCCCCGAAGTAGTATATTCCCAGGATCGTTGAACGATTTGAAGGTGTCGTCTGACCGACAATAAAAGATTCCGTAACCGGCATACGAACATACATGATGATCCCAATGGCCAAGAGCAGAGCGAACAGGCCCCATCCATAAGGAGCCAGGTGGATGAGATAGGTCACTGGCCCGCCGACAAAACAAATCGTCACCATCATCGGGACTCTTCCCAAACGATCTGAAAGGTATCCTGCCAAAGGCCCAACCCATAGCCCGGCCGAATAAATGATGCCTAGCAGAGCCCCGGCAGTCTCCTCCGCGACGTGAAGTTTGTCCACCACGTAGAGCGGGATGAAGGAGATGATTGAAATAAACACGGCTCCTGTAAAGGTGCTCAGCACGATAAAAGAGATCAGGGGACGAAGGCTAACAATTTCGGCAGGGGCCCCTCCGCCGACACCACGACTCCCACGTTCGCCCGTGTGAACCCTTTCGTGTCGACTCAGAAGCACGTAAAGCACGAATCCGAACGCGATGGTTGGCAAGGCCAGACAGATGAAGGAACCCCGCCACCCCCATCGAACCGCGATAACGGTGGCAATGATCGGTGCGATGAAATAGCTGGCGCTGCCGCCAATCATATGTAAGCCCAGCGCCTGCCCCCTGTTCTTCTGATCCACCAGAGAGGAGATGATGGGCGGAGCCGCCGGATGGTAACCACCACCGAGAAGCCCCATCAATGCCAGGAAAACCAAAATCATGGCGTAATTTTCGGAGATGCCCACAAGCAAGCCGGCCACAGCGACACCCGAGATGCCTATGGTGAGCAATACCCGGGAACCGATCCGATCCGAGAGCCACCCCGCAGGCAATTGTCCGATCCCGTAAGCAAGACTGAATGCTGAAATCACCAGACCGGATTGGGTGTAATCCAGAAAGAACTCATTGCGAATCATGGGTAGCAGAGGTACAGGGATGGCGGTAAGCAGATGATGTACGAAATGCGCCAACACGAACACCGGAAGCAACCCCAGCAATAGCTTGTGATAGTCCACCATGTTGTTATCGATCTCCTTGCAAGAACGAACCGCGAAAGGATTACAATCGTCATGGGCGGTCAATCCTTCCATTGCGAAGCCCTTTTCCTCCGCCGGACAGTTCCGTTAGGGCAAAAGTCAAGCGAGCTTCATTTGAACAGATGCCTTATATCCATTAGCCCGGACCGTGTCAATTTTTAAATATCCCCGTATCGTCTTGATAAGAGAGCCTTTAAAGTCGGTTGGGCATCCGACTGAGGTGGAATCGGCGACCATCGCACTGAGGGAGGACTTCCCGGAATCCATTCTGCTCTCATTGAAAGAACCTCCAGCTTGGCCTTTCGGAGGCAATGCAAAGACAAAGATCTGTGGATCCCGAGAGACTACCCTGCTTCTTCACCCCCTCCAGGAAAACCTTCTTAAAAAGCGCAGGGGAAAATCAGGAATAGGGACATCCTTGGGGGATGCGCAACCGTTCGCCACATCGATGACGGGCGGAGAGATGAAAAAAGGATCCTTCCGAAGGGTCCGCCGCGCCATTCATTGGGGGGAATTTGATGATTGTTCTATAGATTTATTCTTTCGCAAAAAGCAAAAAAAAGATAAAATATTCTTCAATAAAGACTTCCATTTTCGACTCGAAAAGGAAACCACGTGAACTCAACACTCCAAACAGCACCGTGGACCGACGGAGGGACAAGTGCAACCGCTGCTCCGGGCATCCCGTCGGGTAAGGTCCGGTTTGGAGGCCAAATCAAAATATTTCCATGAGGGGGGTCTATGAGCGACATACGACTGCAGGATGGAAGAATAAACTTCGAAGGGGATTGGCTTTCAACGGAGGATTTAACGAAAAAAATAAACGAGAAGATGCAGATCGGAGACCTGAAAATCGCAAAGCTTGCGGCAGCTCTTGAGGAATTGAACACCGCACTGGCACAAACCCACGCGCTGGACATTAAGCTTGTTCTTTCCAGGGACGAACATGAAAAGCTAAAAACTGTCAAGGAGGAGGATTACTTGGAATTCCTCCGAAAGGCCACAAGAGCATTCCTCGATGGCAAACCCGCCGAAGATGCACCGCTCTCCTCTCCTTCCAAACCTGAGGCAAGAACCAAGACGATCGTCATGTGTCGCAAATGCAAGACGCCCATAGAAATAGGGAGAAATGAAAGGCCGGCTGAAATTGAGTGCCCGAAGTGCGGTTCAAGCTGGCGCATAAAGGAAGCACCACCTGGCCACAATCAGCAAAGCCGTCCGTGAGGCTATCCACAACCGGGATGCTCATGCCCATTCAATCACGTTACTCTTAGGGCGGTCCTGCGATAGGCTCCGTCCGATCCCCACGTTTTTTTCCATCAATCGAAGGGGTTTTCCCGAGGACGATGCAAGCGACACTCATGTTCCTCTTCTGCATTCAAAGGGAGCGCCAAGACGAGGGGATTTCCTGAGAAAATCCGACAATGATCCTTTAGAGGAGCGCGGGACCTTGCCTGGATTTTGCAAGAAGGATTTCTTCACGGTCTCTTGCGGGAACATAGCATTCGATCGTTAAGGAGGAAGGCTTTGAGAGGGAATCCCGTACCCGGAATGCCGGAAAAGAAGAGATTCCCGGAGGGCGATCCCTCAAATCAAGGAGAATTACTTGAAGCAAGGGGAAAGAAATGTTGCGGCCGAGTCCAAGAAGCATGGCTTGACCAGCTGGCTGAAACTGAAGTTCCTGGACGCGGACAAGCAGGTTGGATCGGTCGACGAGAAATTCCTTTCCGATCTTTCCGAGATCAAGAGAATTGGGCGATACGAAATCCTCAGAAGATTAGGCCAGGGTAGCATGGGGGTGGTCTACTTGGCGAGGGACCCTTTTCTTCTGAGGGAAGTGAGCGTCAAAGTCTCCAGGCCCGCCGCAAACGTGCTGGGAGAGAACGCGGATAAATTCCGCAGGAGTTTTTTCGTTGAAGCCCAGTCTGCCGGAAGGCTGATGCATCCCAATATCGTCGTCATTTACGACTGTGGGATGCACCATGATTTCTGCTTTCTCACCATGGAGTATATTGACGGCCCCACCCTCGCAACATTCAGCCACAAAGACCGCCTTCTCCCCTTAGAAAAAGTCGTTCGAATAACCATCAGTGTTTGCAACGCCCTCGATTACGCCCATAAGAAAGGGGTGATCCACAGAGACATCAAACCCTCGAACATCATGGTCAGCAAATCAGGGTATGTAAAGGTCGCGGATTTCGGTATCGCCACCATCAGAACGGACCAGACCTTTTCTTCAGGGATTTTCGGCTCTCCCAGTTATATGTCTCCCGAACAGGTGAAAGAAAAACCCGTTCAAAACACGAGCGACATCTTTTCCTTGGGATGTGTTCTCTATGAGCTGCTCACGGGAGAAAAGGCTTTTCACGGGGAGAACAATTTCTCGATCATGTATAAGATCGTGAGGCAAGAGCCGGTACCGGTGCGACAATTGCGCCCGGAAATCCCGGAGCTGATAGAGAAAATTACCAGAAAAGCCCTTTCCACCGATCCGGACCGGCGGTATCAGTCCTGCGCTGACTTTGCCTATGATCTTAAGATAGCATTAAGAAAGCTGGAGAACACCAACAGGAGGCCTGTACTGGAAGATATCCTGGACTACGTCCACAATGTGGCATTTTTTGAGAATTTTACCAGAAACCAGGTCAAAATGATCCTGAATGCGAGCAAGGTCATCAAAGTCCCCAAGTGCAGAGTCATTGTAGCAGAGGGGCAAGTGGACGATGCCTTTTTTGTAATCCTCAGTGGAACGGCCGCTGTTTCGAAAAAAGGAAAAATCCTCGCCCTGGTGAGCAGGGGCGAATGCTTCGGTGAAATGGCCTACTTGAGTGGCAGGGCACGAGCAGCGACGGTCTTGGCAAAAACGGACTGCATCTTACTCAGGATCAGTGCAACCCTGCTCAAAAGGGCGCCGGGTTCCTTGCAGATTCGTTTTTTGAAAAAATTCGACATGACCCTGGTCAAACGCTTGTCCGAAAGTAGTATGAAAGATGTCTGAGCCGAAGGATTTGTGAGCCGCCCACGATTTTTTCTGGTTTCCAGCCGGGCGGGCCACTTGCCAAATCTTTGACGGTAAACGGCCAGGGATATGGCATGGTCTCAGCAGTGATTTTAGTTCGGGATCGGGCCGTTCTCGTAAGACGGTGCATATTGCGGATCCAGCCTCCCTTCAAAGGTCCCTAATCAATTTCAACATGTCCAGTGTGGTGATGATGCCTACCGGTCTTCCTCCCCGGGTGACCAAAACGCGGTGCACTCCTCCTCGGAGCATCACCGCGGCCACCTGCTGCACCGTCGTATCCTCCTTCACATCGAATACCACGGGCGTCATGATGGCCCGAACAGTAATCGGAGTCTCCGCATCGATAGGAAGCTGCGAGAATTCATCTGCCGTGTGCCCGCATTCCGTGGCCCGAGTATAGTAATCGTGCAGATCATCCCGCTGCGATTCCTTCGCGCTCAGGCTGCTTTGCCGCAAAATGTCCGTTAAGGAGACCACACCTACGAGGTTCCCCTCTTCTGAGATAACAGGTGCGCCTGAAATGGCGTTTTCAACGAGGAAACCAACCAGCCGGTCAATGGACCAACTGGAACTGACCGCCAGGACTTCTTCGTTCATGATATCCCTTGCCGTTAGCCTTATCATCACTGCCTCCGCGATCCCTTTGAATGGTTTCTGACGCCCCTGCGCAGCAGCCGATGGTCTTAAGTGGTTTACTGAATGCAAAGGCCGGACCTCGCTCCCTCAACGATTGGGGTTTAAAAAGTGCATCGTGTGGGTTTTTTCCGTGGCCCCCCATGATCATGGTTCGTTTTCAGCGCCCATCGACACGCCGCCCGCCCCTTCTTCAATGTTTTGGCAGAATACGGCTCTCGGATAGATCTATCTCTTTACGGATCGAAAAATCCGAACGTGCCTGAATTCCTCCCCCTCCTTCAGATCGGGTAAGGTGGTGGCCGTCATTTCAGAAATTTTTTTGTAACAGCACATCTCAATGTTTCTTACCCGTGAATCGGCGACCAAAACCTCAGGGGCCAAATGAAGAAATCTTTCCAGGAAGCAATAGTTTTCTCTGTCATAGAGCACGTCAGCCGCCAGAATGAAATCCAGTCCCTGGGACAGGTGGAGAAGGGATTCGCAGGTATCCAGCTGCACCCGATTCAGTGTTGCATTGGCCAGGACAGCCTCGATCGCGTCGCCATCCATGTCGCAGGCGATGACTCTTTTCGCCCCGGCCATAGCTGCTGCAATGGCTGATACCCCTGAGCCCGAACCGAAGTCCAAAACGCATTTTCCTGCGAACAGATCCCTGTTCTTGAGAATATGGTAAGCCAGCACCTGCCCGCTGGCCCAGCAAAACGCCCAATAGGGAGGCCTCATTGAAATGGTTCGGACTTCATCCGGAGAAAAGGGTCTTTCCATATTCTCGCCACTGAGAAGGTATAGCTTTATTTCCGGGCAAAGCTGAAGCGGCGTTACAACGATTCGCCCCTTTGGAAGGGTTCGTCGAATGTTGCGCACCATCCGGGCATGCCTTTTCCGAAGCGTGCCGTCGCCACCTTTCTCTTTCTTATCCATCCTGCTTTTTCCCTTGACTTTTCGTGACTGCTTCGTGCCATTATGGTTTATACGTCCTGACACCCATGACCATGATCGTTTCACCGAGGGATGCGGTCCGGAAGAGTCCAGGACGGGAATCTACCCGATGGGGAGAGCACTCGAGGTGAACGGTGATCCGCCGAAGAACAGCATCCATTGAGAGGTCATGGGCTCCATGAGACTTCGCCGCCGAGTCTTTCTCATTGTCCTTCTCATTGTGCCCTGTTTCTTTGTCGCCTCCTGTGCCCCTCGCAAAACCAAAACCACGGTGGACAGGATCTATGAACTGGACCCTTCGGGCGGACTCTTCATCCATCCGCAGTTGGAAGTGAATCCCCCGCAATCCTTGGCCGTTCTTCCGTTTCGAAGTCTGGTGGGCGAGGGCCGCGCGGAAGCCAGCCAGAAGCTCCTGCTGACCATAAGAGGGAAGAAAGAGGCATCACCCGACACCCTGGCCGAGGAAATGCGTCTTGCTTTTTATGGCCAGCTCTCTCAACTTCCTTTCCAAATTCTTCACCCGGTACACGTGGACTGCCGGTTGAAGGCGAAAGGGTTGGGGTCATGGAACGACCTGTCCGCCATAACGCCCAAGGAGATGGGGGAGTTGCTGGGGGTCGAGGCCGTCATTTTTGGAGAAATCACCCATTTCGATTACTATTATGCGTTCCTTTATACACAACTGGCCGCGGGACTCCGCTTGAGAATGTTCTCCACCTCCAGTGGAGAAGCTCTATGGTATTACGACGATTCCCGAAGGGATCACACCATCCGCGTGGCTCTGGACCCCCTGTCCCTGGCAGTGGGGTTATTTCAAGCTGTCTTCTCCCTTCGGGCGATCAACATGACGCGGGCCATGGACGAAATTTGCCGCGAAGCGGTGGCCCATATCCCCTATCCGGTAAAAAATATGCCAAGCGGTTCTCGGCCCTTCCGCTAACCTGGAATGTTTTCAGAGAACGGCGGAAAGGCGGTTTATCCTTTTGATTTCCAAGATATCCCCTCCTCGCAAAGGTCCGCAATCCTGCACGCCTGGTGATTCGGCTTGCGGGCCGTGCAAACGGATCGGCCATGGAGAATGAGAAGGTTGGAAAACCGGGTCCATTCCTCTTTAGGCACCACATCCATCAGGTCGAACTCCACTTTGACCGCGTCGTTTTTTCCGGTCAGTCCGATTCTTTTGGCCAGCCGGAGCACATGGGTGTCCACCACGATCCCTGGAATCCCGAATGCTTCGCCCAGAACCAGGTTGGCAGTCTTCCTCCCGATCCCCGGGAGGGAGACCAGGTCATCGAGGCTTTCCGGAACCTGTCCGTCGAATTTTTCTGCCAGGGCTTTACAGAAGCCTTTGATCGCCTTGGTTTTGTTTCGGTAAAACCCCGTCGGACGAATATCCTCCTCCAATTCGGCCGGGTCAACCCTTGCATAGTCTTCTGCGGTTTTATACTTCTTGAATAGGTCCCGGGTCACTTTATTCACCCTCTCGTCGGTGCACTGGGCCGAGAGAACGGTGGCGACGAGAAGTTCCAGCGGGTTGGAAAAGTGAAGAGCCGTTCTGGCATCAGGGTATTGCTCTGCCAGGACCTGGATGAGTTGCTTCACCCTCTTCTTTGCCGTTTCTTTTTCCATTTTTGTTGGCTCCTTCGGCTCAAGCGAAATATGTTTTCCTCGTCTTTGGCTTGCCGGTCACTCACCGGGAAACGCTATTTCCGAACCAGGTCCCTGGCGCATAGCGCGGCACCGAGAGCTCCCGTGATTTGAGGTTCCTGAGGGATGTTCATGCGTTGCCCGAACAGGGCCTGGATCGTCTCGCCGATTCCCCGGTTCTTCGCCACACCTCCGCTGAAAGTGATCTCCTTCCTGACCCTGAGCCTTTTCGCCATCCTGAAGATTCGGCGGGAGATTGCTTCGTGCAGTCCTCTCATGATCTCTTCGCAAGGATATCCTTCTGCAATCAAGGAGATCACCTCCGATTCAGCGAACACGGTGCACATACTGCTTATGGGTACGCCTTTTCTTGCCTTGAGAGAACGAGGACCCATTTCCTCCAGATCCGTCTCCAAAACAGCCGCCATGACCTCCAGAAACCTGCCCGTCCCTGCCGCGCACTTATCGTTCATGATAAAATCCGTCACTCTTCCCCGGTCATCCAGCGTAATCACCTTGCTGTCCTGTCCCCCGATGTCGATCACCGTCCGGGTTCCGGGGAATAGGAAATGGGCGCCCCGTGCGTGACACGTAATTTCGGTGATCTCCTTGGCCGCAAAGGGGACCCTGATCCTTCCATAGCCGGTGGCCACCACCGCAGAAATGGCGGTCGTCTCCATGCCTGCCTTTTCCAAAGCCTCCTCCAGACATTTCCTGGCAGCCTTCTGAGGATTCGCCCCCGTGTTCATAACGGAATAGGCCACAATGCCATCTGCTGCCAGAAGCACGGCTTCGGAGGATAAGGACCCGATATCGACCCCCCCATAGATTTCTCTCGCCATGATTCACTCCAACATCTCCACGAGTGCCTCCAGCCTGGTTCTCGTTTGTCCGGGGGAGTAATTGTCGGAATCGGCACCATCTCCAGGTAACACGGCACAGGGAATCCCTTTCTCCTTGAGGTCGTCCGCTATGATCCCCGCGCCGCCGCAAGCCTGTCTGCATCCCCAATGAGAAAAATGAATTGCACCGTCAATGCCGTAAGCCTCCGCCATTTTCCTTATTGCCTCAACCCTTCTTTCCAGCGGACCTGCCCAGACATTGGAAAGGATCTTCCCGGCCAAGCTCTCCCAGGGTTCGGACGGCTCCAAGTAGGACCAGTAAAGGAAGTTGGGTTCCTCAAAGGAGACTGCTACGTGATGCTCATCCAGGATCTGAAAGATCTCATTCCTGTAATAAGGGCGAATGTGGTGCAACCAGAGAAGTCGACGTTTTTCTCTTTGCAGGTACCCCTGACCCCTGGCCACCTTTCCACGAACATGATGGTAGAGGGATTGGTAGAACCTGGATCCCCATCTTGAACCCAGTGAGGAGAAATTCATGCCGGCCACATAGCTGAGACCGTCCCTTCCGGGCAGAGGAGAAGGCTTGCACCGCCGAAGCACATTGACTTTCGCCATATATTTCCTGGCCTCATTGGACAGAGTCAGAACACTTGCAAAATGCCCTAAATCCAGAGGCACTCCCAAGATTTCACACGCCGTCACCACAAGGTCCTTGATCTGCGAAACCATGTATCGGTGCCCGTGGGGATTGCGTGTATAGGGTGGATCCAGCATGAGGTGCGGGCAGCCGTAGATTTCGCTCAGGGAATGGAAGAACTTGTTCGCCCCGTCACAGAGATGGGAAGAGGAAAGGATGAGGTCCGGCCGCGGCAGGTAATCCTCCAGAACCAATCCCAGTGCACAGCGATAGAAGGAGCAGAGGTCCGTGGAAATCTCGGAATCGGCGAGGGCGATGGGGCGCCGACTCCATCCCAGGTATGCAACCAGGGAAGCGATGATTTCCGGCATCACAGGAACTGCCCTCAAGCCATAGACAATCTCGGTGGGGGCAAAGGCATTCATCCAAATTACGGGCTGCTTGCCGGCGCATGCCCTGCGTGTGATATCGAGAAGAAACCGCACCCAGATCCTAAAAGCCGGGCTCTCATCTTTCCGAAATAGTAGATCGAGGACAGGCCTCAGTCCGAGATAAGTGATCTGGCTGTGCGCAAGCCACCTCGTCAACCGTTCACTACCGCCGTTGGATCGCATGTCGCTCCAGCATTTCCAGGAAGGCCTGGACCCGCGTGCGAACCGCTCCGCCAACCCTGCCCGTGTATTCTCCTTCGAGGAAGAGTGTCGGAATGCCCATCTGCCCAAGGGTGCGCCGTATCGTTGGCCCCTCGTAAAGATAGGGATCGCAAAATTTTAAAGAAATGTAAAGGAGTCCATGCGCACCGGATCTTCTCACTTCCTCCTCGATGTGCGCTGCCCTGCGCTCCGTGTCGTACATGCGGGCGCAGGGGGTTTTGTTCATGTATGCTTCGCCCAGAGACCACCACAAGTCGGCGGAGGAATCCACCTCATGGACAAATCGCTCCCCCGTGCAGAGATCCGATCCAACCACTTCCGCTCCCAGTTCCTCCAACAGCCGGATTAACGCGCATCCTTCCTGAAGGGATCCGGTCACCATGACTTTTAGTTTTCGTGAATCTTGCGGCAGTTCCCCCTCCAAATGCCCGGTCAAGCGTTGCAAAGCTTCGTTGAAACTCTCCCGCGGGTTCTTCCATCCTTCAGCGAGGATATCCATGATATCTCCATAGTTCAAAGGCGGATCTCCCCTTCCCCGCAAGGAAATGAGTTTTTTCAGCAGAGCCCGGCTGCGGTTCGCTTCCCCGATGGCACGGGTCAAGGCGTCTGCGCTCAGGATTACACGAAACTCTTTCTCGATTTGCCTGGCGAGCCGATTCAATTCCTCTCGGAAATAGGCAAGAGAGAAAGGGGTAATCACCCGGGGAACATCCAGGAAAAAAGCCGGAATCGCCGGGCAGTAATAGCGCCAGGCGTCATAGAGCCTTCGCATGCCGTCGCATGTGTTGAGCAGCACCATTCCGGAGAGAAAGGAGTACTCTCCATCCATGGCGCTCCCCAGGGTCGCTCTGATGAAAGGGCAGAAGTTTGGGTCCAGGTAAGAGTCGGCCGTCTCCGAGCATGGCCGAGGCAGTATCCGGTAGGGCTGCAATCCCGCCGCCTCGAGAATTTCGAGGGGCAGGTAGCTGCAAGTCCATCCGACCAAGGGCCTGTTTTCCTTGTCTATCCTTTCGTTGGGGAGATTCCCTAATATTTCTTTAAATTGCAACAACTTATGCATAAAGAAGCGTAGCCTTCACCTGTTCCCTGATTCAGGGTTCCACCATGGCTGCCTTGATAGAGCCACCAGGGAAGCCAACGGTAGTATCCTCAGAGATCAAAGGAGGTTTTCTCCGGGAAAGACGATTCTGTACGGCTATGATGAGGACCAAAGCACATCTCCAGACAAGTTCGGGGCATGAGGTCTGGAGCAGAAAGTCTCAAAGGAATCCTTTTCCCTTTTGAGGAGGGCGGGCTCACCGTGGCCGGGATAGACCTCCGTCTCATCCGGCAGCTCGATAATCCTGCTCCTGATGGATTCAACAATCCGCTGAAAATCCGCCGGAGAACCTGTTCTGCCAGGGCCTCCGGGGAAGAGGGTGTCGCCCGACAATAGATGCCTGCCCGTGAAAAAACAGAGACTCCCGGGCGTATGACCCGGAGTGTGGAGCACCATGAGCTGGACATGTCCAAAGGACACCACATCTCCATGACTGAGAAAAATGTCCACATTGACGGGCAAATCGACGGCCTCGGCAGCGTGGGAAGCAACTGGAACACCCAGTGTTGATTTGAGATGAAATAGCGCCCCTACGTGATCCAGGTGGCCGTGGGTCATGAGAATAACCCTGGGATGTTTCCCTTCCAGTGCTTCCAGGATTTTTTCCCCTTCTCCAGGCGCATCCACCACCGCACTCTGACGCGTTTCAGGGCAAGTCAGCACATAGGCATTGGTGCTGAAAGGACCCAATTGTAGTCTCTCAATCTGAACGTCAACATCCCTCAATAGAGGTTCCATGTTCTCCTCATCTTTGCAATATTCCTTTTTCGAGGTTCGCCCCGACCCTCTTCACCTGCCCCCAGTCTCCATCTGGAGACCGTCCGCTCACTCACCACGGAAGACCGGCGCAGGTTTCTTTATCAAGCCCTGGAACCCTGCATCAGCGCTCTGGACTGTTCAAAGGAGCAGTTCGTCGAGATTGTCGTGCACGATCCGCTCAGGCTCGATGTGCCTGTGTCATTATCCATGATTAGCAAAACAACCATGGAATTTCAACGATTCCGTGGCTGACAAAGCCGTTGCCTAGAAGCAGAAGACCCCCACATAAACCCGCATCCAGCCATGATCAAAAATCATTGTTCAGCACCCTGCGACCCGTCCCCGTGCAGGATCGACCGAAAAAACACTGCTGACCCATAACGCGCTTTGATGACCAGAAAACAAAGCATTCAGAATCCGAACCTCAAGTTCTTTCCTCGACAGACGATAATACGGATATAAGATCGCCCTGAAGCTCAAGGACCTCCAATTCCAACGCAAAAGGGTGTCTTCGGGAGGTCGAGCGAGGGGCGGCGTTTTTTGCCCGACCGCCCCTCTCCCGGTCGGGCAAAAATCAAGTTCACATGCCCTCACAGCATGCCGGACCTGGCACGAGCCCATTCCGCACTCAAATACACATCCTCCTGCTTCCCGTCGTTTCATTGGGGAATCCTTTCCAAGGCGAGTGAAAGGGATAGACCTCCGTGATGAAGCTCCCCGCAACCTAGTGCCTAATTACAAAAGTCATCGATATTTCCAAACACCGTCATCCCGGCGCGTCACCCCGGTGAAAACCGGGGCGGGATCCAGAACCTGCTGAAAATACTGGATTCCGGCTTTCGCCGGAATGACTGAGAAGGCTTTGAAAATTCGGTGCACTATTTTTGCAATTTGACACTAGAAAAGGTTAATTTCCCGCTTCGCTCCGACAAGTCGGAGAGCATCCTGGCGAAGGCGAATGAAATCTGCTATATTTCATTTCATCTCCATCCGGAAACCAATTCGCTCCAGGGAATGCCCTTACAGAAACGTGGGCTTCCTGGGGATGGGTGCAAGAGGGACGAAAACACCATGCTCATTGAAGCTCGCCAAGAACACGGCATAACGATCATCGGGCCGGACCTGTTTTCCGTTGACGAAAACGGAAAGCCTCTGGGTCCCATCGCTTCTATATTCCCCACTTACAAGGTGCTAATCATCAGCCGAGGAATCCATTCCATGCACATCGAGACCATGGTGGATTTTCTCAAAAAAAGTGCTCTCTTTTCTCAGGAAGATCCGGGCGATGAAAAGAGAAATGCCGTTTATCGGGACGCAGTCGCGCTTTTCATCAGAGAGGGCACTATTCTGATTCGTTCGGAATCAGAGGACATGGACAGGATCTTCGCAGTGGACGCGTTGCTGCAGCGCCTTGTGCCAAAGGAAAGAATACTTTTCACAGGGGTACATTTGCCGGAAGTGCGCAGAGAACTCCGAAGGTATGGGCAGAGCTGGCGAATTTCCACTCCCCCGAGGTCGCCGCAAGAAATCGAACGTTTTATTAAGTCCAGTCAAGTCCATGTGGGAACAAGGACCACCTTTTACCAGAGCGCAGCCTCGGGAGAACGTTTTTTGACTTACGAGGAGTTCATGGCCATCCGTTCGTTGATGCGGCAGGACAGATCGGAAGCTCTGGTCAGGTTGAAAGAGATTGTGCAATTGGTCCATTTGATTAACAAGCAGGGAGTACCCGAGTTGCGTTTTCTTCTTCCGGCCGGAATCCGCCTTGATACAAAACTTCTTGAGGATCTCGTGTCGATTCTGCAGGAGACTGATTCCCCTCAAAACCTGGAACGAGCCGAAAGAGTTTTCGACATTTTTGGTGCTCTTTTTGCTCAAGCAGCCGGACCGAATCTCATGGTGGACGGAGTCCACTATCCGGTGTGGAAAACCATCATGTTCTGCCGCTTGAACGGCATTGACGAAAATGCCGTGGAAGAATGGACCCTTGGCCTGAGCGCGGAGTTCCGCCTGAACATCAGGTGGCTTCCGGGGGCCCGTATTGTGGATGCCCTGCTGCAATTCGAAGCAAATGTGGAAACCCGGGTTCGAAACCTTATTGAATTTTTCTCCCATACCTGGAAAGGAGTGCTCTCCATCAATGTGGGCAGAGTGGAGACTTCGCTGACGGAACGAGACAGAACCGGCGAGGAGCGCGACGTCTATCTCATCGTCCTCGGGCTTGCCGAGGGCAGGGAAGAGATTCGTCTGGTTCGCCTGATGAAATGGGATGTGGTGCATCGGTTGAAGCGAGGAGTTCCGAGGGAGCAAGCCATATGGGAGACCTTCCAGTATCGCGATTACGTATTCGACCGTATCCGTGCTACTTCGTTTCTGGACCTTCCCGTTCCCGCCCTCAATCTCGTAGAACTACAAGAGGATATTCCGGGGTTGGGACCGATTCCCGTTTTCTTTTTCGATCGCCAATACGTGCCCGGAATCGCGACCGACAAAATCCCTCCCGCACTCTATCGCCAGCCAGGGTTTATCGTCCGCCTGTCACAGCTCCTGGGGGTAGCCGCAGCCGTCAGCCTGGTGCTCGGCAGAGAATCCCCGCGAACAGGACACGTTCTCTTTGACGACGGTGATGAAGTGATTCAACTGGAAGAGGGAAACCTGCCCACGCACCTGGTAATCACCGACATAACGGGTGCCTTTGCCGATTGGAGCACACCGTCAGGGAAGCTGCTGCCCCATTGCCTCTTTCACATAAAAAGACACTTGGAGAGAGCGCAAAAAATGGGGGTTGACCAAGAAAATCTCAAAGAAGCGATTCGTGGTTTCACCAACGCCTTGATTGGCGAAATCGATCGGTACAAAAAACTGCTTCGTGACCGACCCTACGACCTTCGAGGACTGTTCGCCGATCGGCCGCAGGAGCCGGGGGGAGTTCGGTCCAGATGGGAAGGAATTCTTAATCGGATCGAAATGACCGATACGGACGAACTGAGGCGCATCGTTGCCGGAAACCCCGAGCTTTCCCTTTCCTAAAGACAATAGGGGATTTCAAGAAAGAAACCGCCGCCGGGGGGAGGATCAGGTAAGCCAGTCCCCTGCCGCGGACGACTTGAGCCACGCCGGCAAGTTCCCCGAATCCAGCCAGGCTTTCAACTGCTCGCACACAAGGAGATCCGTTGGGAATGCCATCGGTTCGGGCAGATCATCCAGCGGGAAAAACCCCGCTTCGCCTGCATCCGAGCCCGCTTTGAGCCGGCCGGCGATCCGTTCCGCCCAAAACCAGATTCCTACGGTTTGTTTTTCCATGTCATGGAAATTGGAATGGACAGCGAAAACAGGCCCGATCGCCACCTCCAGGCCTGTTTCCTCCTTGAATTCCCGCTGGGCCGCCACCCGAACCTCCTCATCCCATTCCACGTGCCCGCAGGGAATACACCACATCCCCTGGTAGGATCCTAGACGTCGAATCAAGAGCAGACGGTTTTTCTCCACCAACACAACCGCCACTCCAACCGTGGGATTTCGATAAAAAATCCTTGCGCAGGAATCACAATAAGGACGCTCTCGGTCCCCTAGCAATCGCGTCTCTAATGGAACTCCACATTGTGGACAGAATCGAAATTCCATCACCGGCGTCCTGGAGTGTTTTGCAAAGGGCGGCCTAATCCACCTCTTGCCTTTTTCGAAAGGCTTCCTGCAACTTGGCCCCCAGAGGGCTGACCGAGTCCTCTTCCTTGGTGGCGAATTTTTGCCAGTCCGACTCTTCTTTGGAATCGCCGGGAGTAAGAGTAATCTTTCGATCCGCAGGGCTTATCTGTTCGATGAGCACCGCAACGCCATCCCCTTCCTTTAGCTTTTCAATCGCCGCCGAACTGTGGGATTTTCTTATTTTGGAAGCCGGTAAAAGGCCGGTGATGCCCGGCTCCAGGGTGACGAAATAGCCGAATTTTTCTTTTTTCTCGACAGTTCCCATCACAAACTGCCCGACCCTGTACCTCTCCTGCACATCGACCCATGGATCCCCCTCCGCATCCTTTATGCTCAGGGAGATCCTCTTGTTTGCAAGATCCACTTCCTTTATCAGAACGGCGACGGTGTCCCCAGGCCTCACAACCTCCTCAGGCTTGAGAACCCTTTTCCTGTAACTCATTTCGCTGAGATGGACCAACCCCTCCACTCCCGGCGAGATCTCAACGAAAGCGCCAAACTTGGCACACCGCGTCACTCTGCCTTTGACCTTATCTCCCCCCTGGAATTTTCCCGCTTCCGTCTCCCAGGGATCCCCTGTGATTTGCTTCAGGGAAAGAGAGATCTTCATCTTATCCGATGGCTCTTCCTGCTCCATGGCGATCACCTTCGCCCTGATCATATCCCCTTCCTTCAATACCTCCTCCGGCTTTTCCACCCTCGACCAACTAAGCTCTGAAAGATGAACCATCCCTTCGGTGCCCGGAAATATTTCCACGAAGGCCCCGTATGGCATCAGTTTTGTCACTTTGCCTTCCAGCTCCTGGCCGACGGAAAGTTTTTCTAAGAACTCTTTCCTTGACTTTTCCAGCTCCCTCCGGAGAAGCTCGCGCCTCGAAAGAACGATATTCTTCCCTCTTTCCTCCAACTGAGTAACCAAAAATTCAAATGTCTGGCCCACGTACTCGTTCTCATTTTCCACGTACCTCAGATCGATCTGACTGATCGGGCAAAAGGCTCTCCTTTGCAAAACCTGGACGTTGAAACCGCCTTTACAAGTTTCCTTCACCTTCCCTTCCACGGGGATCTTGTTTTGAAAAGCCTCCCTTAGAAGATCAAGGCCGCCGATCCCGGATAACGCCCTCGAAAGCCTGATTTCGTTCCCGTCGTTGGAGACAACATAGAGATCGAGAACATCGCCCTGTTTGTAAGCCAGTTGGCCTTTTTCATCGAGGAGTTCTTCCTTGTCCACGACACCGTCAATCTTGCTGCCTGTATCAATAAAAACGCTTTCCTTGCCAATGGATATGATTTGACCGTTTATCTTGTCCCCCACCCGGATATCCTCGTTGGTCCGGCGGCTGTACGATTCGAACATCTCGGCGAAATTCTCTTCTCTTCCCTCATTTTCTTCTGAAATCTTATCCGACATTGAATACGCTCCCGAATGAATCAAAACCTCTTCCGAATCAAAAACCCGACGGCCCAGTGGCCACAGCTATTTCAAGGACTGATCGGCCGTTTTCTTCCACTCCCTGACCGCAGCTCCCCTCTTCTGGAAACCACCTATTCCTGAAGATCGGATCAGGCTGTCGTTCTCTCGTGATTTTATTCCCTGAACCGGTTGAGAAGCAACTGCTCTTTATCACATTTTCAGTCTTATATGAACCATAAAGAGCAGAGGTTTCACTTCCATCTGAACGGCAACGGACGAAAAGCGCCCTTGACGGGCAACAGAGGCCCGGTTAAATTGCTGTAAAGACTTGCCTGAAGATGGTATCGGCCAGATGGTGATAAATTCAAGAGAAAAGCTCGTGCGAGGGGTCTCGCCTGCGCCGGGGGACGCGTCGGGCCATGGCTGGCCCTGGGGCGACAAAATACCGTTTCCCGGGCTCACCGACCGAGTGCGGGAAATCCATGAACTTGAAGCGAGCCTTCCCAGAGACCTCGCCATCTTTTCTTACAAGCAGAGGATGCCCTGTCTCTGGGTTGTTTTCGTCGGTGGAACGGGAACGGGGAAATCCACCCTTTTCAATGCCCTTTGCGGCGAGACCCTCAGCGATACAGGCGTTGAACGCCCAAAAACATGCGGGCCTGTGCTCTACGCATATCGGGACTGCCCGATGGAGACAAGTTTTCCCTTTCCTCGCATTCCCATGAAGAGAATTCGCGCGGAAGGCCTCTCATCAGGTCCGATCTCCGGCGTTCCGGGGTACCTTCTCGTTCTGGAACACAATCGGGAGAATTGCGTTCACCTGGTTTTGATAGATACCCCTGACCTGGACAGCGTGGAGAAGGAAAATCGGCAGATGGCCGAAAGCCTCTACCTTTTGGCTGATGGGGTCGTATTTATCACCAGCCAGGAAAAATATGCGGATGAAGTGCCTTACCGGTTTCTTATGAAGCTTATTCACGATAGGAAACCTTATTTCTTTCTACTGAACAAAGTGATTGGTACGCTCAAAAAGGAAGACGTGTTGGAAGCGCTTCGAACCGAAGGGGTTAGGGTTGCAGGCGAACGGATGTGGGCGATTCCTTATCTGGCCGGGGATCCTTCTTCAGGGATTTCCCGGACTCTCCCTTTTCAGGACTTCCTGGGAAAGTTTCACGATGAATTTTCCCCAAAACGGACGGAAATTTTGATCAGGGCGGGGCAGAAAAGACGTGCAGAGAACCTGAAGATTTCCATAGACAGGCTTCTCGATGCGCTGCAAGAGGAGGATCGCGCTTCGGAGGCATGGTTGGCTGACTTGAAGGTTTTTTACGAGAAGGCCTGTGAACAGCTCATCCAGGAGCAAAAGGAGAGGAGCACGGTGAGCAGCCGTGAATATCTTCGTACGGAAATCCGAAAGTTATTCAACCGCTATGATGTTTTTTCCAAGCCGCGAAGGATGGTAAGAGGAATCCTTTACGCTCCCTTGCGCCTCCTCGGCATTTATGGCAATAGAACGAAAGGGGGCGGTGAGGAAGCGCTTTGCGGTATTCGGCAAAAAGTGGACGTGGGCGCTGTACAGGCAGCCCTGGAACGATTCAACCGTCGGGTCATGGAGAATCTTTGCCCGCAAGACCAAAATGCTCCCTTTTTCATGAAGCTCCATCAACCGGGTTTGGTGCTCGGGGAGGAGGAAATCAGGGAAGAACTTTCCCGGGAAAGCGACAAGCTGGCATCCTGGCTCCAGGAAACGTTCAAGGACCTTTCCAGAGGCATCCCCCGGACGAAGCAGTTCGGCATTTACTCCACGGCAATTCTATGGGGGATTTTAATCCTGGCTTTTGAGGTCACCATCGGAGGAGGGTTTTCTGTGGTGGATGCAGCGTTGGATTCGGCCCTTGCCCCTTTTGTAACAAAGGGGGCCGTGGAGCTTTTCGCCTATCGTGAAATCCAGAAAATCGCCTATGAAATGGCCGTCCGGTATCAACAAGCCCTGGTCTCCGTTCTGGATCTTCAGAGGGAAAGGTATGAACGTGGGCTTGGGTCTCTCAGAACCCCTCGGAAGTCCCTGGACGCCTTGCGGACTCTGAAGACGCAACTCTCCGATTGGCAGGGGGAGGCGACAGGGTAGGACGGAACCACTCATAGCGGGATGCAGGCTTTTCTAAAGTGACTGTCGAAGATCCCGCCCGCCTTGCCGCGGGGACGGAAGCCCCGGAACGGAAGAAAAGCCTGCATCCCTCGCGCGGTGACGCATATACAACCACCCCGTCATCACCCGGGTCGCATTGCCGGGACGGGCGGAGAATTCCTGATGAAAAACCCTGTGGAGACCTTCAAGAATCAACTTGATCGAATCCGGGATCTTCTGGATCAGGGGGACCTTCTCTCCTTTACCCCGGAAGAGATCAACGCTCTTCGCGAAAGAACCAGGAGCCTTTCCCAAAAAGCCGCCGCTATCGAAAGCAGATTCCTGACCATTGGGCTGCTGGGTGGGACCGGAGTCGGGAAATCGACGATCATGAATGCTCTCGCCGGCTCCGAAATCGCTGCGACCAGCGATCGAAGACCCCACACGGATCTCGTGCTCGTTTACAGGCATGTGGACTCCAGTCAAATCGTGCCGCGTGCGATCGAAGAGATCCCCTGGAGGGAACTGATGCATCGAAGCGAGGCCATGAAGCACATTCTTCTCTGTGATCTCCCGGACTTCGACAGCCTTATGGCCGAGCATCGTAGCAGGGTCCTCCACTTCCTGGAACACCTGGATATTCTCGTTTGGATCACTTCGCCCGAGAAATATGGCGACGCACGCTTCTACGAGTTTCTCCAGCTTGTGCCGAAAGCGAAGCAGAATTTCTATTTCGTACTCAACAAGCTGGATCTCTTCTTCAAGGGCAACACGCCGGACCAGGGGTACCAGCAGGTGGAGAGCGCCCTGAAGACGTTCAAAAAACACCTCGAGGAGAACGGAGCCGAAGACCCTGTCCTTTACCCGCTTTCAGCGGAAGAGGCTTGCGGAGCGGATTCGCCGGCCCCGTGGAATCAATTTCCGGCTTTCAAAAGGGAGATTTTTCTTCAAAGAGACATGAAGAGAATACGAGCCATCAAGGCCGCAAACCTGGATGTGGAAACCTCCAGGGTTGTCTCCACCTTTGACAGGGAACGGCTCAATCTTGAAATGATTGAAAAGACTCTGGACAATTTCATGCAGGAACTTGAACGGCAACGGCCCCTCTGGGTGGAGACGGGTCAGAGAGCGATCGAGCTGTGGCTGGACAACCGATTGCAGCAACAGTTTTCCGGCTACCAGCGAAACCCTTCGGTTCTGGTAGGCCCGGGCTATGTGATCGCCGCCTTGCTCCAAAGCGTTCCGAGAAAACTCCCCGGCGGCCATTCGAACCCGCCGGATCTCGCCTCATTTGTCCCACCGCACCAGGTCGCTCTTTCCTTCCGAAGGCGCCTTGATTGGATAAAAGACGGGCTCCAGCATCGCATCCTTTTTCAGAATCTTCCCGGCTCGTTTATCCAACATATCGGCGACGTGTTGGACGTTGAGCGAAACTATCAGGATCTCGAGGAGAGGTTTTCCCATGCAGTAGCGCTGCATGTGGCCGAGCCGTCGCCTCTTGCCCTGTGGGGTTTCAAACCACGGCAGGTTATGACCTACTTGGTGCTTCTGGTTTTTTTTCTATTTGCCATCGCGGGGGAAGCGGCCTGGCAGGAAGTCTTCGTGGAGCCCGGCTTCCGTAGTATTGCCCGTCTATTCGTGTCCGCCATTCACAACCTTTTCACTGCCAGGGGGCTGGCTGCATTGGTGACTTACGGTCTCCTGAATCTCTTCTTCGCCATTCGTTTTTATTCCCGATACAGGAGGGCTCTCGACGTGGCGGCCCGCAAGAGAATGGAGGGGTTAAAAATAGGCCTGGGGACGGTTTGGGAAGAAAAGCTTGACGCGATTGTGGAGCTCATCAATGCAGTTCGAGTCACCGTCCGTTCCCGAATCTCGGCCATTTCATCCCTGGGTACGAGAGATCCTCGCGATTCATGAGCTTTCAGCAGATTTCTCTCTCAATGGCTGTTCTTATGCGATCAGGGAGTCAAGCCCAAGAAAAAGGTCACAAGACCCAGATAGATTAGAAGACCCAGAATATCATTGGAGGTGGTTACGAAAGGTCCCGTGGCCAGGGCTGGATCCACATTCAGCCTCTTCAGAGCCAAGGGTACGGCAGACCCGATGAAACCGGAACAGAGCACGATCAACATCAGAGCCACAGCCACCACACACCCCAAACCGTAATCGGACAGCCAGTATCCCACGATAAGCCCCAGGAGGATTCCACAGATCATTCCGTTGATCAGCGCCACCCTCATTTCCACCCAGAGCCGCTTCCATGTGTTCACCAAACTGATATCCCCCGTAGCCAACCCCCTCACAACCACCGTGGATGCCTGGGTGCCGGTGTTCCCTCCCATGGCCATGATGACCGGGAAGAAGAAGGACAGGGCGATCACTTTTTCGAGGGAGGCCTCGAATTGATTGATCACCATGGCGGCCAGAATCCCTCCGAGCAGTCCTGTGACGAGCCAGGGCAAACGCGCTCTTGAGACTTTGATGGGGGATTCCTCCGCAATTTCCTGGCGAATCACTCCCGCCATCAACGAGATGTCTTCATCCACCTCATCTTCGATCACATCGATGATGTCGTCATGGGTGATGCGGCCAATCAGACGATATTGCTGATCCACCACCGGAATATTCACAAGGTCATATCTCTTCACAAGGCGGGCAACCTCTTCCTGGTCGGTATCCACCCGAACGGAAATGACTTCAGGATTCATAATGTCGCTTATTTTGCATCCCGGCTCCGAGAGGATTAAATCCTTCAGAGAGATCACGCCTGCGAGTTTCCCGAACCTATCGGTGACCCATATGTGGTAAAGGTTCTCCACCTCTTCCCTTTTTTCACGAACGGTTTCTATGGCATCCCCAACCGTTGCATCTTCCTTCACGGAGATGAACTCCAAAGCCATGAGGCCGCCGGCCGTATCCTCGGGATAGGGAAGCAGTTTCTGAAGTTCCCTGGAAACGTCTTCGCCAACGGATTCGATAATTTCCCTGGCCCGCTCCCTGGGAAGATCGCCCACGATATCGGCCGCATCATCGGAGTCCAGCTCCTCCACGATCTCAGAGATCACCTGCGTATCAAGCTCACTTAAGATGCTCTCCTGGACCGGGGATTCGATCTCCACCAAGACCTCTCCCGCGCCCACCGGTTCCAGGAGGTTGAATATGGCAAGACGTTGATCGTGATCCAGGTGCTCAATCAGGTCGGCCACGTCAGCAGGCCGCATGGCGTCAATGAGCGCCATCAGGTCTGTACGATGCCCCTCCCCGATGAGACGCCTGACATCCTCGATCAAGCGTTCGTCGATGGTTCTCGAATCCAATCCAGCCAAGGTTCATCTCCGCGGACCATATCTAAGTCATGAAAGGTTTCTTCTCCCCTTGCGGGGTCCTTGTGTATCGTGGACGGTTCCCCTTTTTCCCCGTGCCTCCCCACGGGGCTCTATCGATCGGTCCACATTCGGAACTTGGATTTTGACAGCCGGCATGACGGAAGCGCTCTATTTTTTCAGATCCTTTGCGCTCCTCAATACAAATTCCTCCAGACCATCGGGGCCATTCGTGGCCTTCAGGATGCTCTTGAGCGGGATTTCAGCCCTGGCAGCGGCCCTGTGCCCGCCCGCGCTGCCGCCCAAGCCCCCGAATACCTTTCGGGCAGCCTTCCCCGCATCATCGCGAAATCCCGCATTTCGCAGGATCACGATCAGTTTTTCATCGTAGATGCCGGAGACCACGCTCCAGTAAATCTCAGCCAGTCTCATGAAGAAATCGGCGATGATCACCAGGATATCGGGATTTTTCACCTCGCCCATATGAACGACGGCAATGTCCCGAAGGACGGTCAAATGCTCCATCGCCTTTCGGTAACTGTCCAGCATCGACCTGGTGATCTCCGAGAATTCGATCTTCTTAATTATATTCATGTTGGCAAAGCGGTAAAGATACCTGAAGGCGTTAATATCGTTGGGCAGGGATTCCCTCACAAAGTTATCCGTATCCGTCTTGATGCCATAGAAAAGCGCCGTTGCGAGTCTGGGGGAAGGTCTGATCTTGGCCGCCCTCAAGTACTCCGTCAGGATGGTCGATGTGGCTCCATAGCCCTCCTTGACATCTACAAAATACGCCTTGGAGGAGGGAAGCATGGGATGATGGTCGATGATGATGTCAAACTGATGTTTCTTGAAGGGCTCATGATGTTCAGGTTGGGAGTCCACGACGGCCCATTTGGTGATTTTCCCCGGATCCAGATGCCGTATGTGCTGCTGGTCGATTTTGAGTAGTCTGATGAGCGCCAGGTTGTCCGCGCGCTGAATCTCGTTGATATGAAAAATGAATACCTTCCTGGCCTTGCGCCAAAAAAATCGCTTCAAGGCCAGGGCGCTCGCCATCGCATCCGGATCTGCATCAATCATGATCCCCAGGGTATCTTCGGGACTAACCAGTTCGCGCAGACGCTTGCATTTCTCCGTGGACGGCGTGGACTTCGGGAAGGGATGACCCATGAGGGAATTCATGAGAGAACGCTCCTCAACTTCCTGCACTGGTCTTCCACGTCGCGAGCCAGCAGGATATTTCCAATTACTGCAACTCGACGACAGCCTGCGGCGATGACGGATTCGATATTTTCCTCACCGATACCCCCGATGGCCACGTAGGGGACAGGACAGGTGTCCTTGATCTTTCTGAGCAGATCCAGACCCACCAGAGCTTCCCTGTCCATTTTTGTTCCTGTTTCAAAAACAGGACCCACTCCAATATAGTCGGCACCCGAAGCCACTGCTTTCTCCACTTGCCTTAATGAGTGAGTGGAGAGGCCGATAATCTTCTCTTTCATCAGAGGCCGGGCGGCTTCGATGGGGATGTCCTCCTGGCCCAGATGGACACCATCCGCATCCAGAATAAGCGCCAGGTCCACGTCGTCGTTCACGATGAACAGGACTCCTTCCTGACGGGTCAGATCTCTCAGCTTCGCTCCCAATTCCAACCGGCTTCTCTTACTGGCTTCCTTTTCCCGGAGCTGAATCACATCTGCTCCCCCCCGGATCTGGGCAGCGACGAGCTCCAACGGATCCCGGTTCCGCAGAAGAGACCCCGGTGAAAAGCAGTAAAGCCTAATTTCGCCGAGCGACTTCAATGGTTGAACTACCTCCTCGGATTCCAACCCTATCCAACGTAATCATTTAGGGAACTTACAGCAAGGAGCGTCAAAGTTCAACGAGAAATGAAGGTCGCCTTTCAGAGGTTCAGGGTTCAAACGCGGCTCAAGGTTTCTTTTTTTCGAACCGAGCGGTTTCCTCTACCACGGCCAAATCTTTTCCAGGTACTTGAAGCTGGGTGGTAAATCCTCCTCGCGGTGAGGCTCCAGGGTGACCACGGGAGGACGTTTCGTCAGGCGCTCCAGTCGTCTGAACAATCGAAAAAAATCAATGTTGCCGTTGCCAAGCGCCAGATGTTCGTCCCGCTTTCCGGAGTTGTCGTGAAGATGCAACTGGCCGAGGTAGGGGCCCAGGAACTCGATCCACTGTTCCGGAGGAGTCCGGCCAAAGGCCGCCTGATGGCCCGTGTCCAGGCAAAACCCCACACCATGACCAGCGAGCTGCTCGAAGAGCGTGTGCATTTCCTCGGGCCCTTGCTCATAAACATTTTCAAGCATCAGGAGGGCCCCCTCACTCCGAACCTGTTCGGCCAACCAGGACCACAATTCCAGGCTTCTTTCGATCCAGTCGCCCCACATGTGCCCGTATCTTCGTGCGTCATACCCTGTGTGACACACGACCGTTTTTGGTAGAAACGCTCGAACGGGTCCAAGTATCTGCCCAAGACGCTCTCTTGTCAGGGATCTCACCCTGGGGTCCGGCGACCCCGGCGACAGATCCATGAACGGTGCGTGCAGGGTAACGGTGAGGTTCCGTTCCCGAAGTTTTTTCGCCACATGACAAAAATCCGACGGCGCGTACCGATCCAGCGCCGAAGCATCAAAACCGATTTCAGGATTGAGCCCCTCCATGAGAAAACCGTCCAGAAAGGACTCATACAACATGGTGAACGGGATATTGACTTGGACCTGATTTCTGAGTTTTCCCATGAACCGGCCTCCACCGGGATTTCCCTGACCGAGCAGAGGCTCACCCCTCCGACTGATTGACAAGGTGAAGCCATTCAGCTACAAAATTATGCCGGCCTTCGTTGTTTTCAAGGTCGCGATTTCAGGGTCGTTCCTTTTGTCCACCGTCTTCTGAAGCCTCGGCGGTTGGATTCCTCGCAAGCATGCATGATCATTCATGGGCTTGGGGCAGAAAATCTTTCGGTTGTGCGGGATCTCGTCTTTGAGATTCTGTGCTGCCTTTATGAGGTTCCGGATGCACACTCCACCGGGCAAGCACCGGTCCCGGTCTCAGGAAGAAAAAACCAATGAGAGCCTACCTGATTGATGAAATATCTCCTCCCGATATGAGAAGAATTCGTGCCTTCCTGAGCAAGAACGCCATTCCTTCACAGTTGGATCAAATCTTCTGGGTACGGATCCCAGACGATCTCCTCAGCCCCAGACAGTTTGAGCATCTCGGCTGCAAACCTCATGTGTTCGCCATCGAACTGGGTTGCGACTGGATCAAGCTGGAGTTTTTCGTTCGGAGCCTCCGGACCATGCGCTGTGACTGCCCCGGCTATTGCCTCCCGTCACAGAGGGACTATATCCTCCGATTTGCTCATGGCATGCTGGAGGAGCTCGGCATCAGAACATGAGAGGCCGGATTGTCAATCCTTGAAAAGTTCTTTTCGGATGCCTTCCTTGATGGCCAGAGAAGCCTGCTCGTCTCCCATGGTTCCCGCGCGGATAACGACCTCGGTCTCCTTTGCGGATCTATATTCCATGGAAATGCTCACCCGCTTTTGATCGGGGTCTCTGGCGACGATCCATCCGGAAGAGGCGTCATGCCTTGAACTTTCCACCTTCATGTGCATCTGCTCAAGGGCCTTCAGGGTGGCGTCCCACGTATCCATGTAGGGACTTTCATAGATCACGGTGAGTGCCCCCTGGTAGTACTTGTAACCAAGAACGCCTACCGCCGCACCTGCGCCCACAAGGACCAGAGGGGCACAGGCGGCGAGCGAAAAGGAGACCACCACGGGTACCAAGCATTTCATCAGAAACATTTTCCTCTCCCGTTTCAACCTGAACAGGTGGGCGGTGAACACTGGAATCAGAACCCACGCATACAGGCTATCCGCCCGTATGTCAACCTCCATCTGTTGATCATCGCCCACCGTCGGGCACGATGCTTGCGGCATGGTGGATTATGGATTTGACTTGAAAACCTCCATCTGATAGCTTAAAAGCTTGTGATCTACTTTTGGGGGGCACATTCCATGGATTACAAACAAACGCTTAATCTTCCCAAGACTGCATTTCCCATGAAAGCCAATCTCATTCGGAAGGAGCCCGAGATCCTCAGAAAATGGGAGGAAATGAACCTCTATCACGAAATCCGCCAGGTCTCCACAGGAAGAAGACGCTACATGCTCCACGACGGCCCGCCGTATGCAAACGGTCATATCCACATGGGAACAGCCTTCAACAAGATCCTGAAGGACATCATCATCAAGTCGAAGCAAATGGCGGGATTTGACGCGCCCTATGTCCCGGGCTGGGACTGCCACGGGCTGCCCATTGAACATAAAGCGGACATGGAACTGGGCGCCGAGAAGGTCAAAATGTCTCAGGCGGAAGTAAGGCAGTACTGCCGAAATTACGCTGAAAAATACGTGGATATCCAGCGGGAGGAATTCAAACGCCTTGGTGTCTTAGGGGAATGGGAAAAACCCTACCTCACGATGAATTATTCCTACGAGTCTACCATCGTCAGGGAGTTTGGAAAATTCGCCCTGAACGGTAGCCTCCTTCGAAGCAAGAAACCGATCTACTGGTGCACCTCCTGCAGAACAGCCCTTGCGGAAGCGGAAGTGGAATACGGGGAACACGCTTCTCCGTCCATTTTCGTGAAGTTTCCCATGATCTCCGACCTCGGTGAAAAGTATGCCGAGCTGAAGGGCAAGGAAGTCTCTGTCGTTATCTGGACAACGACCCCGTGGACCATACCGGCCAATTTGGCGATCGCTCTCCACCCCGATCTGGAATATGTGGCCGCTCTGGCCGATGATCGCCGGGTCATGATCCTGGCCAAGGGCCTCGTGGACCTGTGCATGGATACCTTTGGAATCAGATCCTATAAGATCATCGCGGAGCTCGACCCCAGGGACCTGGAAAATCTTGAGGCAAGACATCCCCTGTATGACAGGCCCTCTGTCCTTGTCTTGGCCCCCTATGTGACCCTCGACGCGGGGACCGGATGTGTCCACACGGCGCCCGGTCACGGACGAGAGGACTATGAGACGGGTCTGCAGTATCACCTGGAGGTGTACTCCCCGGTGGACGATGCCGGTCGATTCACGCAGGATGTGGAATTCTTCGCCGGCTTGAATGTTTTTGACGCGAATCCCCTCGTAAACGATAAATTGAGAGAGGTGGGAGCTCTTCTTAAAGAGCAGGAAATCAAACATGAGTATCCCCACTGCTGGCGGTGCAAGAAACCCGTGATCTTTCGTTCCACGGAACAGTGGTTTATTTCCATGGAGAAAAATGAGCTGAGAAACAAGGCTCTTCGTGCCATCGACCGGGTAAACTGGATCCCCTCGTGGGGCCGGGATCGCATCTACAACATGATTGCCAACCGCCCCGACTGGTGCATTTCTCGTCAGAGGGCATGGGGCGTGCCGATCACCGTATTTTACTGCCGGAAGTGTGAGGCCGTGGTCGTCTCTCAGGATATTCTTGACCATGTGGCTCGAATGGTCGAAAAATCAGGCGCGGACATCTGGTTCATTGATCCCGAAGAAAAGCTACTCCCCCAGGGAACGCGTTGCCCTCGGTGCCGCAGCGATCAATTCAGGAAAGAGACAGACATCCTGGACGTGTGGTTCGATTCCGGGGTGAGCTATGCCGCCGTGATGGAAAAGAGAGACTATTTGGACAGCCCGTCGGATCTCTATCTCGAGGGCAGTGATCAACATCGCGGATGGTTTCATAGCTCCCTTCTGTGTTCTACAGGAACTCGAGATGAAGCGCCCTATAAGAATGTTCTCACGCATGGATTCGTTGTTGACGGTTCCGGCAAAGCCATGCACAAATCCGCAGGCAACGTGATCGCACCGCAAGACCTGATCGATAAGTACGGGGCTGAAATTCTACGGCTTTGGGTCTCGGCGGAAGACTATCGGGACAATATCCGCCTTTCGGAAGAGATTCTCGAAAGGTTGACGGAGGCCTATCGACGTATCCGCAACACGTGCCGATACCTGTTGGGGAATCTGGACGATTTTGACCCGCAAAGGGATCAGATTCCTTACAACGAGATGGAGGAATTGGATCGTTGGGCGCTTCACCGGTTGCAGTATTTCAATGAGCGCGTGCAAAAGGCTTACGAGAGTTTTGAATTTCACCTGGTCTATCACAGTTTGCACAATTTCTGCGTTGTGGATCTTTCTTCTTTCTATCTGGATATCATCAAAGACCGGCTCTACACTTCACCGAGGCAATCACTTGCCAGGCGTTCAGCCCAAACGGCCTTATACGAAGTGCTGGAGGTCTTGGTGAGGCTTATGGCCCCGGTGCTTTCCTTTACAGCGGATGAAATCTGGCAATATATGACGGGGGAAAAAACCTCGAGCGTTCATGCGGATCTATTTCGGCCGGTGAAGGAGCCTTACAAGGACGCCGAATTGGATAGAAGGTGGGAAGAAATCATTGACGTGCGAAGGGAGGTCACCAAGGCCCTGGAAATTGCCCGAAAGGAGAAAATGGTGGGACATCCCCTGGATGCCGCCGTCACGCTGGGCCTTTCTCCCGAGATGGCGAGAAAACTGAGTCCCTATGAAGATCAACTTCGAGCAATTTTCATTGTATCCTCGGTCAAACTGGTGGAAATCGACCGTTTGGACGGCGGCCACCAAAGCGAAACCGTCCCGGGGCTGAAAGTGAAAGTGAGCTCTGCGCTGGATTCGAAATGTGAGCGTTGTTGGATCCATGATCCCACGGTTGGACAGGCCAGCTCCCATCCCACGATCTGCAGGAGATGTTTGGCCGCTCTGACCCAAATGGAGTTGACTGAAGGTTGAAAAAGCATCACATTTGGATGGCATGGCCTGCGCTGGCCGTTTTGATCCTGGATCAGATCTCCAAGTGGATCGTGGTGCAAACGCTCCAAGTCCATGAGTACGTTCCGGTAATTCAGGGGTTCTTTGCCCTTGTGCACGTCAGAAACCGTGGCATGGCGTTCGGCCTGTTCAACAGACCGGGCATGGACGTCGGCTTTTATCTGCTCGTCGTGGCAAGCGTGGCGGCAGGGGTTGTCCTGATTCTCTGGATGCTCCGGGTCAAGGAGGAAAACCAAAGGTTGATGTTCGGCCTGTCCATGATTCTGGGGGGAGCCGTGGGCAACCTGGCGGACCGGGTCAGATTCGGAGAGGTGATCGACTTCCTGGACTTTCACGTGGGTTCACTTCACTGGCCCGCGTTCAATCTGGCCGACTCCGCCATCACCGTGGGCACCTTCTGGGTGGCCCTGAATTTGATCCTCCCACAACGAAACACTTCCACTCCTTCATCCGGAAAACAGTAAGGCGGCCCCAACGTGAAGATCAGCGATCAATGGGGCTGTGGGTCCCTCACTAGTCTTCATCCGGTCCCGCGGTGAGTGGATTCCAATGAACCTTTTTCTTCCCGTTCACCCATAAAGGCCCAGGGGCCTCCACGGGGGCCCAACCGCCCGGCCGTCCTTCAAATGGCCGCTTACAGGTTCGATCTTTCATTAAAGAGTTTTTATTTTTTTCCGATATTCAGGATTAAGGAGAGAATGCGGAAAAGCCTTCATGGTTTCTGCCGGGTGTTCACCGCCATCGTAGCCATGCCCGATAGACTATTCAACCACATTTTGATCGTAGATGACGAGCAAATGATCCGCACAACGGTTCGGGAGTTCCTCACGGCGGTGGGCTACAACTGCAAGATTGCCTCGGACGCAACAGAGGCCCTGAACATTCTTGAAACGAACTCCTTCGATCTGGTGGTTTCAGATATCTCCATGCCGGATATGGACGGCTTTGAATTTATGAAGGAGGCACAGAAACGATACTGCGGGTTGGATTTCATCCTCATCACGGGACATGCCTCTGAATACGCTTACGTGGACATCATCGAGGCAGGCGCCGCGGACTACATGACCAAACCTTTTGACATGAAGGAGCTGAGTGCCAGGATCGGCAGGATTGAGAGGGAGAGAAAGACCTTGAGAGAACTCAAGGAGACCAATGATCAACTGGAGGCGGCCATCGAGCGCGCCAACATGATGGCTGTGGAAGCCGAGATCGCCAACATGGCCAAGAGCGAGTTCCTGGCGAACATGAGTCATGAAATACGGACTCCGCTCAACGCCGTCATCGGTTTTACGGAAATGCTTGTTGAAACGGAGCTCGATGAAACCCAGAGGGATTATGCCGGGATCATCAAGAGGAGCGGTGAGGATCTTATCTCCCTGATCAATGATATCCTGGATTTCTCCAAGATCGAGGCCGGAGACTTGACGCTTGAAGACATCGACTTTGATCCCGAAATGCTTGCATACGATATCTGCGAAATGATCCGCCCCAAGATCGGGACCAAGCCGGTGGAGATTCTCTGTCACATGGGCGACCACGTGCCTTCTGCAGTAAGAGGAGATCCGCTTCGTTTCCGGCAGGTTCTGGCCAACCTCCTCAGCAACGCCGTGAAATTCACCCTGGCCGGAGAGGTCGAATTGTTTCTGGATGTGGAGGAGGAACGGGGGGACGAAGTGAAGCTCCATGTGACCATCAGAGATACCGGGATCGGTATAAGCCAGGAACGCCTGAAGGCCATTTTCATCCCCTTTCGCCAGGCTGATGGGTCTACCACTAGAAAATATGGAGGAACGGGACTGGGACTGTCCATATGCAAGCGGATTTCGTCGCTGATGCAAGGGGACGTGTGGGCAGAAAGCCCCGCCGGTCCCCGGATGGAGCAAAAAGACAAAATCGATGGGGGAGGACCCGGGAGTATCTTTCACTTCTCGGCCTGGCTCGGTAAATCGAAGGACAAGGAGCTCCATTCCGCTCCCTCGGTGTCCCTGATCGGGATAAAGGCGCTCGTCCTTGATGACAATCGGACCAACCTCAGAATTTTGAGGCATATTCTGGAGTCTCGCGGAATGCGCGTGGAAACGCTCGGATCCGGAAAGGAAGTCATCCGGAAGCTTCAGGAGGCCCATGAGAGCGGAGATCCCTTTGCTTTTTGCATCAGTGATATTCACATGCCCGAACCAGACGGATACGAAGTGGTCAGACAAATTCGCAACTCCAAGCATTCCTTTTCTCGGATTCCGCTCATCGCCCTATCTTCCTTCCCGGAAAGGGACTCCAGGAGATGCCAAGAAGCGGGGTTCGATGCCTGTCTGAGCAAACCTATTCAGAGAGAAAAGCTTTATGGGATTCTCGACAGAATCATGGGGGCGGGCGCCGCCGGGATGAGGAAACCCGAGGATGAGGAAACCTCGGGGGAGCACAAAATCCCCAACAACGAGACCGATCCGCAATCTCCCGGCCCCAACCTCACCTTCTACTCCGTCCGAGAAGAACCGAAGCATTCTGTGCGGATCCTTCTTGCCGAGGACAACCCCATGAACCAGAAGTTGTCAAAGATCATGTTGAGCAAGGCCGGACACCACGTGGAAGTCGCCAACACGGGGAGGGAAGCCGTGGAGAAATATACCGGCTCCCCGAACCATTTCGATCTCATTTTCATGGACGTTCAGATGCCGGAAATGGATGGTTTCGTGGCCACAAAGACCATTCGGAATTGGGAGGCGGAGAAAAGGAAAAAAGCCGAGGAGGAGGGAAGTTCGGACACCGAACTCCGGGTTCCTATCGTGGCCATGACCGCCCATGCCATGATGGGAGACCGCGAAGAATGTCTTGAGGCAGGCATGGATGACTACATCACAAAGCCCATCAACAGAGAGCTTGTTTTCGAAATGCTTCACAAATGGGTGCTGAGCAAAAAAGGATCGTCCATGAAAAACTCATGAAGAGGTCCTTCCCTGTCCTTCCGGAGCTTGCAATGCCCTTTTCCATAAGTAGAGGGCGATGCCGGTGGCCAGCGCCGCATTGAGCGATTCGACACCCCTCTCCATGGGTATGGACAGCACCGTTTCCCCCTTCAAGCGAGGAGGAATCCCTGAGCCTTCAAGTCCGGGAACCAGGCAAAAGAAATTGGGAAATCTGTAGCCTCCGATATCCCTGCCATCTGGAGAAAGGGTGATCAGAGGCGCCTGTGAAATTCTCAGACGATAGAGGGAAGGGCCCTTTTCCATGGGGATCCTGAACAGGGCACTTCCCGCCGCCCGGACCGACCTGGGGAGAAATGGATGGGCCGCCTCTGCCAGGAGAACCACCCTGGAAACGCCGAAAGCAGCTGCAGACCGGAGCACGGAGCCCACGTTGGCAGGATCCTGGAAAGGGATGCAGAGGGTGCAGCCCTCGGGCCAGGACCCATCATCCCAGGAAACAAAAGGATCGACCCGGACCAGTAGAATGGGTTGCCCCGTCTGGAAAAGATCAACCTGCTGAAACAGTTCCCCTTTCAAACGGTAGAGCGCCACATTCTCCGGATCGGCCGTCCCTGGGAGCTCGTGCCTGTCCGTGAGCAGGAGCCCCAGCGATCGCTCGGGGAATTCCCGCAGCACTTCCGTGACCTGTTTGGAGCCAAACAGCAAAGCCATCCCATACTTCCTGATGCCCCTGGCCTTCATGATCTTCAAAAATATCCCGAACGTGGGATTGCGGGCACTCGTGATTTCCTTGACTCGCATTTTGCGGTGGCCCCCGATCTCCCCGGGCTCAAAGATCCTGGCAAGCGAATCCTTGCCTCTCTTTTTGGATGAGCATGCGGTCGCTCTGAAGTTGTTGGTGAAGGGGCATTTCGGGCGCTACATGTCCTTGATCCACGTCCCCATTGTCCGGTCTGGCAACACCTTATCGCCGTAAAAGAACAATACGAGCTCCGAAAATTTACGCTTCATCCCCCAATCTTCCGCTGCCTGCGACAGCGTCAGCTTATCCTTCGGGTCGTAGAAAGCTTTCAGCTTCATAAATAGCTCCCGCTCGAAAGCGGGGCCCTCCCCTCTCATGGTCTTCCTTTGCAGGACCGTCTCCAGCAGGTCCAGCAGCGGCTTGAAGTACAGCCCCTGGATCCTGTAATTATAGAAAAAAACCTCCCTGTCTGCCCGATGCTGGCGGGGTGCGAACCTTTCGATGGCCTCAATGACCTCATCGATGTGCTCTCTCTGCCCAACCTTTTTGGGCCTCCTCCTATCCAGAAACATCTCCAGGATCATTGTCTTCTCCTCTTTGACCGACCTGATCTCCTGCTCTGCCTCCGGGGGGCGGCAGCAGTCCCGCCCCTGCCGCCGGCAGGAGCGGATTTACCCTTTCTTAGGCAAATACAACATTTCCCCTCCGGTAGCAAGATGGAAGAAAGAGGATGAAAAAGGAAAAAGGGCAAGGGATGAGAGGTTAGTTTCATGCCACGCGTGCAGGGGTCGTGCAGGCTTTTCAATCCTTCGTAAGCGGTAAAACCATGCGTCAAATCGTTGACGATGGGGAGACCTTGAGCCGTGAAAGAAAATCCTGTCCCAGACAGGAAAAAGGCCTGTCCCGATTTCATTTGAAACCAGGATTTCATTCCCCATGTAGAGCCTTCCGCAATGTATCCTCCGTTGATCGGGCAGCATTTGGTGTTGACCGAAATTTCAAGTTTTCGTATATTTTCTTCACTCTTTTCGCTCGATTCGAACGTGCAGAAACGAAAAATGAAAGGGGAGCGTGCGGAGAATTCCGAAAAATAGGGGAACAATTATGGATCAAGGGGAGAAGCCGGAGCAGATAAAGCTCAACGGGGTTGTACCTGGACATAAGCCCAGTCTGGAGTTGTGGTTCCATGACAGCGTGGAAATATCCCATGGATGCAGGTTGAGCATCAAGGTGAAGGATGTGCTCTGCCACTATAAATCCGAATTTCAGGAGATCGCGATCTTTGAAACAGAAAAAATGGGAAGGATGCTCGTCCTCGATAACACCATCATGCTGGCGGAATTTGACGAGTCTGCTTACCATGAAATGATCGTACACGTTCCCCTGCTGGTCCATCCGAGACCTCGGAGGGTCCTGGTGATCGGTGGCGGAGACGGAGGCACCGTCAGAGAGATTCTCAAACATCCCGAAGTGGAACAGGTTGACCTTTGTGAAATAGACGGGGAAGTGGTCAAGGCGTGCCGGCGATTTCTACCATCGCTCGCCTTCTGTCTTGATCACCCGAAGGTAAAAATTTTTTACGAGGACGGCGCCCGATTCATCAAGAAAAAGCCTGGATCCTATGACATCATCATTGTGGATTCCACGGATCCGGTCGGTCCCGGTCAAATTCTTTTCCAGGCCCCCTTCTACGAGGACATGAAAACGGCTCTCACCGAAGAGGGAATCGCAGTGACTCAATGCGAATCTTTCTATTTCCACAGGCATGTCATTGAGGGGGTTGGGTCCTTTGCCCGAAAAATCTTCCCTCAGACCCGTTATTACTACACGCTGGTTCCCACTTATCCGAGCGGCGTCATCGGTTTTCTCTTCTGTTCCATGAAATACGATCCGCTCAGGGATCTTTCAGAGGGAAGAGCCTCCGGAATAGAAGGGCTGACCTACTACACACCAGAACTGCACCGCGCTTCTTTTACCCTTCCCCATTTTGCCAAAGCCCTCTTTAGGAGATAGTGGGACACAAGGAATTCCTTCCAGGAACCACGCCTATTCAGCGCGGATAGGGACGCTGTAGCCGTTTCCGTCGCCGTCGAAAATGGTAAGGGTTCGGTATTTTTCCCAAACCCTTTCATCCATGGAGCAGTAGAAAGCGACGCTATCTCCGGGTTCCAGGGTCTGGCCCCAGGGCGGGTAAGCATGGTCGATTCGCAGGGATTCACCGCTTTTAGCGTCCAATTTGAAATAGCCCGGAACCATGACCGGTCGATTCCCGGTGTTTCTGACCTGGATTTCCAGGTTTTGGTCCGGCAAACTGCAACACTTGAAAGCGATGACATCCTCCACCGCCGTATTCATGATCACTTTAATTTCCAGCATCTTTCAAGCCCCATTCCATGAAATCGTTCCTGTTCCTCGCTGCTCGACCCGCCAACATGAAAGCACCGGGTTATGCGAGACGACCCTTCCGCCTCTTAAACAGGCCCACCGACTCGGAAATGAAGAAGGCCACAGCCGCCACCATGATGATCGTAGCCCCGGAGGCCAAATCGTAGCGATAAGAAACCCATAGACCCGCCAGGGTAAAAAGGATGCCGAACACGGATGCAAGGGCCATCATCCTGGCAAGGGACGTGGTGTACTTTTCTGCGATGTACGGGGGGATGGTCAGCAGTGCAATGACCAGGATAAGCCCCACGATTCTTATGATCATCACAATGGACAGGGCCGTCATGCAGAGCAGGACAAGATAGAGCAGCCTCACCGGAATGCCGACGACAAAAGCGAACTCCTCATCATAGGACATGGCGATGAACTCTTTGTAAAAAACCGCCACGGCCAGAGCAATGACAAGGTCCAGCGGGATCATGAACCAGATGTCGCTTTTTGACACAGCCAGAATGCTACCGAAAAGATAGCTCATCAGATCCACATTGTACCCCGGTTTCAGGCCGATCAAAATAATCCCTAAAGCCATGCCGACTGCCCAGAGCACCCCGATCACCGTGTCCGCCCTGTGCTTGCTTCGCAAACTGACGGCACCCATGACCAACGAAACCATCACGGAAAAGAAAGCCGCCCCCAAGGTTGGGGAAATCCCCGTGTAAATGGCCAGGCCGATTCCACCGTAGGCGGCGTGGGCAATTCCCCCGGAAATGAAAACGATTCTATTGACCACCACGAGCGTGCCGATGATTCCGCACGAGATGCTGACCAGTATCCCTGCCAGGAGTGCATTTCGCATAAATTCGAACTGCAGGGCGTCCAACATTTCAACGCTCTCCGTGCTCCGGCAGGACACGATGAGGGAGGCCATGGGCGATTAGATCCACCGGACATTGATAAGCGCCTTCCAGCATCTCCGTGGTAATGTGCCCTTCCCCGTGGAAGATGAGCGTGTGATTCACGCACGCAACCGATCTGACATACCGTGAAATCACACCAATGTCATGGGTGATGACCACAACGGTCACCTTTTCATTCAACTCTCGCAGGAATTCGTAAAGATTTGTCTCGAATTCCGGATCAACACTTGCGGTAGGCTCATCGAGGAAAAGGATTTGCGGCTCCGTGGCAAGAGCTCGAGCAATGAAAACCCTTTGCCTTTGCCCTCCGGAAAGCTTCCCAACAGGAACATCGCGGTAATCCCACATGCCCACCTTTCTGAGCAATTCGCCGACCTTCAAGCGGTCTTCCGCAGAGAAACGCCTGCCCATGCGGGAGGGAGACATCCTGCCCATAAGGGCAAGATCGAAGACGGGGATAGGGAATGTCATGTTGAAGTCGGTGTTTTGCGGCACGTACCCCACGCGATTCTTGGCATCATGGGCAGCTTCCCCCAGAATCCTGATCACCCCGCGATCCGGCCTCAATATCCCCAAAAGCAGTTTCAAGAGGGTGGTTTTTCCTCCCCCGTTGGGCCCCAAGATCGCCAGGAAATCTCCCTGTTCCAGATGAAAGTTGATATCCCGGAGAATGGGAACGTTGTCGTAGGAAAACCACATGTCTCGAACTTCAACGGCATAGGGTTTCATGGTTTCCTCGAAATGGCAGGCCAAAGACACAGTTCAGGCGGATCACGGTGAAACATCCCCCTGGACAATCTCCAAACCGAGATCAACAGCCCTGGGCGAATGGGTCAGGGCACCCACCGAAATAAAATCCACACCGGCCTCTGCAACCTCTTTCACCGTGTCCAGAGTGATGCCTCCCGAAGCCTCAATCAGAACCTTGCCTTTGAGCAGGTTTACAGCCTCTTTTATTTGCGCCGGGGACATGTTATCAAGCAGAACAGCATCCGCACCCGCCCTTAAAGCTTCCTCGGTACCGGCTAAATCTTCCACCTCCACCTCTATCTTGAGCGTATGGGGTGCCTTCATCCTCACCTGCTCGACGGCCCTGCCAACGGAGCCCACTGCGGCAATATGGTTGTCTTTAATCAAGATACCATCGGAGAGGCCAAAACGGTGGTTAAATCCTCCGCCCATTCGGACCGCATATTTGTCAAACCATCTCAGCCCCGGGGCCGTCTTGCGGGTATCCAAGATCCGCACGGGATAGGGCCGCACCTTTTCCACGTACCGTCTGGTGAGTGTGGCAATGCCGCTCATTCTTTGCAGGAAATTTAGAGCCGTTCTTTCCGCCTTCAAGATGGAGGAAAGGGCCCCTTCGATCAGGCAAACGCTCTTCTCGGCAGGCACGAGATCCCCGTCCGCAGCGTATTCTTCAAAGGCCATCTCCGGGCAAAGGGCCAGAAAAACCTTCTTGAATACCGACAAGCCTGCAAGGACCAACTCTTCTCTGGCGAGCAGTACGCCCTTTCCAAGAACGGACGGGTGAATGATCAGTTCTGTGGTCAAATCCCCGAACCCCAGATCCTCTTCAATGGACAAAGCAATGAGCCGGTCCCGTATGGGGTTTATCTCATCCATCTATTTTCTCGAAGAATTCAAGATTCTTCTGGTATTTTTCGAGCTTTAGAGACAGGGTTTCCACCTTTTCTTTGACATCGAGCACAATTTCAGCCGGAGCCTTTTCTAAAAACTCTCTCTTGGAAAGCTTCTTGTTGGAAAGCTCAATGTCTTTCTCAATTCTCTTGATTTCCTTGCTGAGCCTTCTCTTTTCCTCCTCGAAGTTCAGCAGCCCCTTCAAAAGGACATGCACCTGGTTCTCTCCAAACACCGCAGAGGCGGACGCTTCCGGTTTCGGCACCCCATGACCGATGGAGAGGTCTTGCACTCTGGCCAGGGTTCGAATATGGGAGAGATTCTCGCGTAGGATACGAGCGGCTTCCTCGTCGCTTATATCCATCACCACATTCACTTTCTTGGAGGGCGAAATATTCATTTCTCCACGGATGTTGCGAATTCCGGTGATGGCCTCCATGAGAAGCGTCATGTCCTTGACGGCGCCTTCATCCCTCATGAAGTGGGATTGCTCCGGGAACATTTCAATCATGATGCTGCCCCGGCTCTGAGGGAGCATTTGCCAAATCTCCTCGGTCACAAAGGGCATGAAAGGGTGGAGAAGCTTTAAGGCGGCCATGAGCACCTCCTGGACGATCACCCTTGAAGACCGCTTGACCCTGTGATCTTCACTGTACAGGCCTTCTTTCGCCATTTCAAGGTACCAATCGCACAGCTCGTGCCAGAGAAAATGATAGCAGAGAGAGGCCCCATCGTTAAAACGATACTCTTCCAGAGCGTTGCTGATTTCCCGGCTCACCTGACCGAGTCTCGTCAAAATCCATCGATCCGCCAGAGTGTACTCCAATCTCTCCTTCCCTCTTTTTTCTCCGTCCACATTCATCAGGACGAGTCGCGCGGCGTTCCAAATCTTGTTCACAAAATGGCGGTAGCCTTCGATCCTCTCTTCTGAAAGCTTGATATCCCGGCCCTGAGCGGCCAACGCCGCCAGCGTAAACCTGAAGGCGTCCGTCCCGAAACGATCCATCACCTCCAGGGGATCAATCACGTTTCCCTTGGACTTGCTCATCTTCTTGCCTTCCGCGTCTCTGACAAGGGCATGGATATAAACGTCTCTGAAAGGAACCTCTCCCATGAAGTGAATCCCCATCATCATCATGCGGGCGACCCAAAAGAAGAGAATATCGAAACCCGTCACCAGAACCGATGTTGGATAGAATGTGCTCAGTTCATCTGTGGCGTCGGGCCAGCCAAGCGTTGAAAAGGGCCAGAGCGCTGAACTGAACCAGGTATCAAGCACGTCGGGGTCCTGGGTCAATTGATCGCTTCCGCACTTTCTGCATTCTCCGGGCGCCTCCCTGACCACATGGATCTCACCGCACCCCGCGCAATACCAGGCTGGGATTCTGTGCCCCCACCAGATTTGCCTCGAAACACACCAGTCCTTGATGTTGTCCATCCAGTCAAAATAGACCGCCTCCCAATTCTCAGGACATATTCGTGTCTTGTGCTCTCTCACGGCTTTACCGGCTTCTTCCCCAAGGGATCTTGTGCGCACAAACCACTGCTTGGAAAGAAGCGGTTCGATCATGGTCTTACACCGATAGCAGTGACCGACGGAGTGCCGGTAGGCCTCTATTTTCTCCAACAACCCCGCGGCCTCGAGATCCTCCAGGATCTTCTCACGGCATTGGAAACGATCCAGGTCCTGATAGGGGCCCGCCAATTGGTTCATCTTGCCGCTCTCATCGATGACCTTGATTCTTTCAAGCTCGTGGGCATTTCCGATTTCGAAGTCATGAGGGTCATGTGCAGGTGTGATCTTCAGAGCCCCCGTACCGAATTCGATGTCCACATAAGGGTCAAATATCACCGGAATCGGCTTCTTCAATATCGGTAAAAGCACGTAAAGCCCGGATAGGTTTTTGTACCGTTCATCCAGAGGATTCACCGCCACTGCCGTATCCCCAAGGATGGTCTCCGGGCGGGTGGTGGCCACCACCAGATGTCCGCCCATTCTCTCAAAGGGGTAGCGGACGTAATAGAGATGGCTTTCCATCTCCTCGTGTTCCACCTCGAGGTCCGCCAGGGCCGTTTGACATCGAGGACACCAGTTGATGATGTAATCTCCCCGGTAGACGAGTCCTTCCTCATGAAGGCGCACAAAAACCTCCCTGACCGCCCTGGACAGACCCTCGTCCATGGTAAAACGCTCCCGGCTCCAATCACAGGAACATCCCAATCTCTTGAGCTGATTCGTGATGAGGCCACCATACTTCTCCCGCCAATGCCAAACCATCTCCACGAACCTCTCCCGACCGATCCCGTGGCGGTCCATTCCCCTGGAGGCAAGATCCTTTTCAACCACATTCTGGGTGGCAATTCCGGCATGATCCGTGCCCGGCTGCCAGAGCACGTTATAGCCCTTCATTCTCTTGTAGCGGCACAGGATATCCTGGAGGGTGTTGTTGAGGGCATGGCCCATGTGGAGCGTGCCGGTTACGTTGGGAGGGGGAATCACAATGCAAAAAGGCTGTCTGTCAGAATGGGCATCGGCCCTGAAAAGGTTGTGCTCTTCCCAATACGCCAACCACTTCTTTTCCACTTCCTGAGGTTCGTATGCCTTGGCTATCGCTGGTTGCTCCATTTGTTCATCACTCCTCTAACACGCTGTAAAAAATGGTGCCCCGGCAGGGGGATAAAAAATCATCGAATGCAAGCAGGACCGCGAAAGATCGTGAAGCAGGATGCCTGCATAGAAAGATGCCGCGGTGACAGGAGAGAAGCGCAAGGCCGCACCGGGACGTTTTCCACCACCCTCTTGACCGAATACGAAAAGAGATCCCTCTGTTGCGCTAAGAAGAATCTCAAAATTATTTATATTCCCACTTCATGGTGCGATCGTCAACCGAAATTTGGCAGGATGATTCCAGGACTTCACGGGGGTATGGAGGAGGCGGGCGAGTTGGGGTATGGCAACCTCCCGGGTTCTGGAGAGGGAGGAAACCCCCCGTCCCAAAAGGATCCACGGAGCCTTTCACCGCTCTCTCTTGACCGTTGACCGAATGGGGAATAAGGGCTCTTTGGCTGGTCCCGGTTCGAACTCGGGCGGCTTCCTTCCTCAATTTTCCTTCACCATGGACAAGCCAAATGCTCTTCCATTGACATGCTCAGGGTTCGTCGGACTGTTTTTCAGAAGACGACGAGGGCTCTTTTGGGGTCTTCTCCCCAGGCAAGCATCCCACAAATGCGCAGAAAAAAAGAGGCGTCCTCATTTTAATGACGCCTCACCCGTGGCAGGAAGGGTAACCAACCAATGGAAAACGACGGGGTTTTAATCCGGGGCTGACTGGAGGCTTTGTTTCAGTGCGTCGATGGCCTCGGTGATCAGCTTCTCGGCTACGTTTGTCATGCTCTCTCTGGCGACCCTTTCGACCACATTCTGCACCACTCTGGTTACGATTTCCTCCAGCCTCTCCTCCGAGATCCCGATCACGTCCTGGGCGGTATTTGAAATAGCAGTTCCTTCCATCCGCAGTGATTCTTCGGAGATGGAAGCTGCCAGCACGCCGCTGATATCGTCGCCAACGTATTCCCCTTCGGCTTCCTCTTCCTCCGTGCTAACCACCGCACCCAGATCTTCCCTCAGGAGCTGCGCCGCCTCTTCTTCCTCCTCTATGCTGAGCGCTTTGCTCAAATCCCCGCTGGTTAAACCCCCGGCCTCTTCCTCCATCTCTTCTTCCACGCCGGGTGCAGCGCTAAAATCCTCCTCAGGCAGATCTAAAACCTCTTCCCGCTCTTTGTCTGCCGCGTCAGCGGCGGAATCCTCTTCAAACAGTGCATCCGCTTCCTTATCCTCTTCCATGGCCAGCGCTGTGCTTAGATCCTCATCGGCCATCCCTCCTCGCTCTATCTCTTCTTCCGCGCGGGGTAACGCCCTCAGATCCTCTTGGTGAAGCTCAGCAGAGCCACCTTCCTCCTCCATGCTCAAAACACTCAAATCCTCTTCAGCAAACTCCAGGACTCCTCCTTCCTCCTCTTCAAGAGTCAGTACCTCGCCCAAATCCTTCTCTTGGAGCTCCGCAGATTCTTGTTCCTCATCTTCAAGGGCAAGCACCTTGCTCAAATCTTCATCAGAAAGCCCCTCCAGTTCTTCCCCGGAAGAATCGAAGAGTTCGCTCAAATCCGCATCCGGCAGTTCCAGCGATGCCTCCTCATCTTGGTCCGGGCTTTCCATGGCAGAGCGACTTACACCCTTGTCTTTCATGGATAAGGGTTCTTCCAGATCCTCAATATTGAACACCGTGCGCTCCATGGCTTTTGGACCGCTCTCCTCTCCGAGATCTTCCTCCACGAGTGCACTCTCCTCCGTGTCTTCAACAGATTCAAGGCTTGCAAGGGCAGCGTCCAAGTCCGCTTCAAGGCTCTGTGAGACTTCCTCTTCCAGACTCCCTCGCATTTGCCCAATATCAGATTGATCCTTTCCGGGCTTAACCTGCCCAAGGTCTTCCTCTTCGCCAAGCAATCTGGCGATCTCGTCTGAGTCGGAATCCTCCATCATCTCTCCCGCTTCAACAATATCTTCCAGGTCCAGAATTTCCTCATCGGAGGCTGAAGGCTCGGCTGTCTTTTTCACATCGTCCTCCGACAGCGCTGAGGTCAATTCATCGATGTCGAAATCGAGGAGCTCTTCCTCTTCATCTTTCATTTGTTCAAAAACGTTATCCCTGTTTCCCATGGCGGTACCCCTCTGAGAATTGTAACCTTCCTGGCCTCCTGTGGATGTGGACTATGCCCGACGGAAAACCCTTTGCCTTTCCGCCCGGACTGAAGAGCCTGGCCGAGACAGGATGTCAAATGCGGGGCATTTTCTCTGTTCGATAATGGAATTCCCTCCCCAAGCCCCGCAATCATGAACTCCACGGCGGTTTCTGCTTTCTAACACTAACATATTTCCTAAATACTGTCAATATTTTTTAAGTTGAAATTTAATGAACAAAAACATGCTTATTATTATAAAAATTATGTTTTTTTATTTGATTAGGGAACAGCTAAAACCGGACTCCGTTTCGGATTATTCAATTTTCGGGCCAAATTGGATCACGGGTGAAATCTTTCTGGTGAGCCTTCGCGCTTGACCTTCTTGAATAAATCTGTTACGAATTTGAATAAGTAGTCCTTGTGGGCGATTAGCTCAGTTGGATAGAGCGTTGGTCTCCGGAACCAGAGGTCGCGCGTTCGAGTCGCGCATCGCCCACCATTGAAAATCAAGGGGTCACCGATTTTGGCTAACCCCTTTCCCATTCATGAAGAATTCGTTCCCACCTCTATTCCCAACAATAAAAACCCGGTCTCGATGAAAACCGGGAGTCACACGGGAAGAGGCTCTGTTTTGCACCCTCTCGCAAATGCTGCCCATCCCTCAACGCGGAGCCTCCGCGATTCGAACCACCCTGAAACCCAGCGTCCGGTAGCGGTTGTCGGGCCGGCCATAGTTGCGGTTAGCCGATCGGCAGTAAAATCCAAACCGAAACCAGCTCCCTCCTCTCCGGACCTTTACTTCGCCTGAGCCAGGCCCCTGGGGATCTGAAACCGCGTGATTCGGGTAAGGTCCATACCAGTCCGAGCACCATTCCCAGACATTCCCGTGCATGTCATAGAGTCCCCACGGATTGGGCGGGTAGCTTTTCACCGGCGCGGGACCGTCCACAGGGAATCCCTGCTTCTTCACGTAGGGGATGCATTCGTCGGATTTCAGGCTGTTGTTCCCGTACATCGCTTTTGTGCAGTCGATGCCGTTTCCCCAGCTATAGGCACTCTCACTTCTTGCCCGGCATGCATATTCCCATTCCGCCTCCGTGGGAAGGCGGTATCTTCCCTGGCCGAGCTTATTGAGCTTCTCCACAAAGTCCATGCAATCGTGCCAGGAAACTTTGACAACGGGTCTACCCTCCCCTCTATGGCGACCAAAAAGCTTCCACCCCATCAGGGCTCGCCATTGCCCCACGGTCACTTCCGTGGTCTGAAGGTAAAAAGGCCTGGTGATGGTGACCGGATGCCTTGTCTCATCCCCATCCCGATAGGACTCACTGGAGGGGCTGCCCATCATAAACGTTCCGGGAGGAATCAATACGAATTCCATCCCGAGGGAATTGCGAAAGGAGTTCTCCAGCGCCGGCACGCCGGGTGGAGACAAGCATTGAAACACCAAAAGGGCGGAGATGACGACTAAAGCCCGGATACGATTTCCGCTCGACGGAAGCATGGAAGTTTCCTCCTGGAAAATTGATGTTTCTGCAGCAATTCAAAATCTTCGGTCAAGCCATCCAACCGGCATACCCGAGCCGCAAAGTTCCGACATGTAACGGCATGGGGGATCGACGCACCGAGCATCTTCCAGGCCACCGCCCCGACCCCTTCTCATGCCCGATGGAATTGGCTCGGGAAACGACCGATGTTCGGAGCTACAATAACACAGGAGCACGCTCCGGTGAAAGACAAAAACATTGAAAGGGAAGAGTCCATGAACTATAAGGTAGGCAAAGGATGGAAACTGGAGGAGCTGTTTTATGGGGAAGCGAATTGTGATTATCGGTGCCGTTGCGCTGGGGCCAAAGGCGGCCTGCCGGGTTAAAAGATTGGAGCCTGATTCAGAAGTGGTCATGGTGGATCAAAGCGACATGATCTCCTACGGTGGGTGCGGGATCCCTTACTTCCTATCCGGAGACGTGAGTGACCCGGACCAGCTTCAATCCACAAGCTTCCATATGCTTCGCGATGAGGCGTTTTTTAGAGCGACAAAGGATGTGGGCGTCATGACCCGCACTCGGGCCCTGTCCATAGACCGGAGAGGAAAAGAGGTATGGGTGGAGGATTTGGTCCATGGTGAGAAGAGAGCGCTTCCCTATGACCGGCTGGTTCTGGCTACCGGAAGCAAAGCCAAACGACTCCATCTTCCCGGCACGGATCTCGAAGGGGTCTTCACCCTTTCCGGTCTCAAGGAGGCTATTTCCATAAAGAAGAGAATTGCGGGGGGGGAGGTTGGAAAAGCGGTCATTATAGGAGCGGGATCCATCGGACTGGAGATGGCCGAAGCACTCGGAGACCTTTGGGGCATCGAAACGGCGGTGATTGAGATCGAGGATCAGGTCTTGCCCGGACTCATCAGCCCGAACCTGGCCCGCATGGCAAAGACGCATCTGGAAGAGAAGGGGATCGCTCTTCATTTGTCCGAAAAGGTCCAACGTATCCAGGGGAAGGATCGTGTTGAGAAGGTCATCACGGACAGAAGGTCCCTGGAAGCGGATTTGGTCATCATGGCGGTGGGTGTGACCCCCAATTCAGATCTTGCGAGAGAGGCGGGAATGGAAGTATCCGAAACCGGTGCCATTCGGGTCAACAAGAGGCTCGAAACCTCGGACCCTCACATTTACGCCGGCGGGGACTGCGTGGAGATCTTGAATCTGATTACGGGAAAACCGGGATACTGGCCGCTCGGCTCCCTTGCAAACCGCCAGGGGCGCGTGATCGGGACGAACTTGGCCGGCGGAAGCGAGGAATTCGAAGGAGCGGTAGGGGCCTTCGTCCTGAAACTTTTCCAGATTTCGTTGGCGGGCGCGGGTCTCAGCATTGGGACGGCCCTCAGGGAAGGTTTCGATGCAGTGAGCGCCTTCGTGGTCCAGTTCGATCGTGCCCACTTCTATCCGGAAAAAGACCTCCTTTACCTGGAACTGGTGGTGGAAAAGGGAACGGGGAGAATCCTCGGCATCCAGGGTCTCGGAGAACGCGGAGACGGCCTTGTGGCACGGGTCAACCCTGTGGCCGCCATCCTGAAGCACCGGCCCACAACCCGGGATATCAGCAACTTGGAACTGCCCTATTCCCCTCCGTTTTCCTCTGCCATGGACATCCTCAACGCCCTGGGAAATACCGCCGAGAATATTCTGGCCGGAAGAAACAGGGTGATTGACGCCGATCAATTCGCGAAGTGGTGGGAAAGAAGGGATACCGGGGACACCCTGTTTTTGGATTGCCGCGAATGGGGAAATGCGGAGCCCTTCGTGGAGAAATATCCCGACCACTGGAAGAGTTTACCCCAGGGCCAACTGAGAGCGAGGCTCGAAGAGCTCCCCCGGGACAAGAAGCTCGTGTTGATTTGCAATACCGGCGTCCGCTCCTACGAAGCCCAGGTGACCTTGAATCAAATCGGACGAAAGGATACCTACAATCTCCAGGGAGGCATGGCGGCTGTCAAGAAATGGGGCCTTGACCTCTAGAGGAAATTATTGGCCCATCTTCTTCCACTTGAAGCCTCCTGGCATTTGGATGATCGGGGCCAGTCTCAATACTTCTCGCCACCTTGGACCCTTCTTGACTTGCCATCTTGCACTAATTGTGGTATGATTAAAAAATTGATGAAAAAATGGAAGGGTGATTTTATATCCGAATTTCGGCAAGTTAACACCGTCAATTGTGCAGATGGATTTCATAAAACTTCAGCATGAAATTAATGAATTTGAATTCATTTATGAGACGTTTATCCGAGCAATGACGGCGTTCGTATTCTAAGAAACCACACGCTTTCAAAGTCTATGAACAAGAAATTGCTTATCATTGCCAACGTAACTAACACACATACACATCGATTTGTACGAGAATTCAAGAAAAGAAAATGGCGTGTGTATATTCTATCTATACAGCCTCCCAACAAAAGGAATATTGAGGAGTTCGGAGAATACGTCATTCAGTTGCCTACTTATTGGATCTATCGAATACTGATACATATTCCTTTTCTGAAATACAGCGAATTCCATAATATTAATTCAGGAGTGAGCCTGCATGAACCATATTCCATCTCATCGATATTCAACTACCTCTACCTTTTACTATTCATAAAAAAAATCGTCAAAAGAATCGACCCTACAGCAATCTTCTCCATATACCTGACAATGAATGGCTTTCTTGCGGCCTTATCGGGTCACAAACGCATCATCAGTTCCGCTGCCGGAGCCGACGTGGCCGAGCATAAGCCTTATTCTTTATACTACTGGGTGAACCATCCTGCAATTCTCCGCATGGCAACGAGAAGAGCTTACAAAGTCCTTGGCTTCGACCGGGAGTCCTTCGAACCGGTCTTCAAGAAAAAAAAGTGTGGCGTAGAAAACATCCTGTGGATGGAACATTGGGGTGTGGAAACGGATGCTTTCGCCCCTCCAAAAAAACGAACTCCCTCCAATGGCCGCACATGCAGGTTTGTATGCTCACGACCCTACAGGCCGCAGTTCGACTTCGAAAGCATCCTTCTCGCATTGAAGAATATTCATGAGGAGAACAAGAATATCAAGTTCATCATTGCATCAGGGGCTCAGAGTGAGAAAAACCTGGACCACTTGATGAAGGTTTTCCGTAAGACCGGCTGCACGGCTCTGGGCTTCACAAGCGTCTTAGGACACATCGACTATGGAGATTTACCGGAACTGCTGAGACACTGTGACGTGTATATTGACCCCATCAACGTTCATAAATACCCGGAAACCGAGGGCTGGGGAGTTTCAGGCTCACTTCTCGAAGCAATGTCCTGCGAATTGATCCCTGTTATAAGCCGCCGCCCCAGCACTGATTGGATCTTGCCTTCAGAGGCAAGGCCATTTATTTACGAGGATTTTGAAACCGGACTGGTGACCGCTCTGAAAAACGCGCTGAATTCAAGAACTGATGAACACATCAGGACTGCCATGCGTGAGGCTGTATTGAAAAAAGCGAACTGGCACAAAAACTTGGATGGTATTGAGAGACTTTTCTTACAATAATCCATGGAAATGAAGCAGGAAACAACCCCACAAGAAGGGTCCTCGATCCTGCTCTGTGTCGCGACGGAAAAGGGCTATGCAGTTTTGCGTGCGGTACACGGGGCGTGTCTCGGCCTGCCTCTGCGCGTCTCCACGTTCAGGGAAGTGAAAGTCGTGAAGGGATATGACGAAACCATCCGCGCCTATGCCGAGGAAAATCATCTTCCCTTCCATTCGTGGCAGGAGATCAGACAAGGAGGGCTTAACTGGCTACAGGAAAAGAAGATTTGGGGAATGCTTTGCGTCGGCTGGCGCTACATGGTACCGCGAGAGATGGTCGATTTCCTTGGAGGGCGTGTGCTGGCCACTCACGATTCGTTGCTGCCAAGATATCGGGGATATGCACCTCTGGCCTCGGCATTGATCAACGGTGAGGAGGAAGTGGGGGTGAGCGTGCTTTTTGCATGTGAAGAAGTGGACGCAGGTGATATCGTTTACCAGGGAAGAGTTTCGGTCGGTCCCAGGGACAGGATCGGCGATTTGATACGAAAAGTCGTGCCCCTCTTCCAAGAGGGGGTCGTGCAAGCACTGCGCAAAATGATCGACGGCCAATTGACAGGTGTTCCACAAGACCATGCACAGGCCACCTTCAATATCTGGCGTGATGAAGAAGACCTCTGGATTAACTGGCATGAATCTGCACAGCGTATTGAGCGCACAATCCGCGCTCTGAGTCCCCCCTATATGGGTGCGCGGACACGGCTGAGCGGGGAGGTTGTGGTAGTGCATGATGCTGTAATTGCCGAAGACCTTCCATTCGAAATTCGGCAACCCGGCAAGGTCTGGCGCCTAACAGAACAGGGGCAACCTGTCGTAGTTTGCGGGGAAGGAATGCTTCTCATTCGCGAAGCAAGCATCGGTTCAAAATCCTTGCTTCCCTTGGCGAAGCTACGTACACGGTTCGGCAAATGAATCAAGATCGCTGTCGGTTTCGCCCGGGGATGCATTCCAAGTGCCGGGTGGATTTTTTGCTTTTCTGAGGGAGAGCGGGAATTCCCTCATCAAGCCTTTGCAAGGACCAGGATAGAATGAAACCGATCAGGATACCATTTAACGTTCCTTCTCTAACCGGGCGCGAGGAAGAATACGTTCTGGAAGCCTTGCGATCCCGTGCCCACTGCGGCAATAACGCTTTCGCAGAGCGATGTGTTGCCCTCATGAAAGAGCGATACGGCTTCCACAGTGTGTTTCTCACCTCTTCATGCACTTCCGCCATGGAGATGGGAGCTCTCCTCACCGATCTCAAGCCCCAAGACGAAGTGATCCTCCCTTCCTATACCTTCAGTTCTACGGCGAACGCGGTTGTGCTGCGAGGCGCATTTCCCGTATTCTGTGACGTGAATCCCGAGACCATGAATATTGATGTCACACGGATCGAACCGCTGATTACCGAGCGCACACGGATGATTATTTCCGTCGATTACGCAGGAATCCCTTGTGAGATTCAGGATATCATGGAAATCGCCAAAAGACACAGCCTCACTGTGATGCAGGATGCGGCGCAATCCTTTCATGCATTTCACAAGGATGGCAAGGCTTGTGGTTCCGGCCCACCACTCGCGGCCTTCAGCTTCCACGAGACCAAAAACGTGAGCTGCGGGGAAGGCGGAGCGCTGATCGTCAATGATCCCAATCTCGTTGAGCGTGCTTACTTTATCCAGGAAAAGGGGACGGATCGTAGACTCGTACTCGACGGCCTGAAAAGCAAGTACAGTTGGGTCGATATCGGCTCCAGTTTCCTCATGTCCGATATCCTGGCAGCAATGCTGTTGGCCCAAATCGAAGCGGTGGAAGAAATCGTTGCGAAACGAGGTCTGATTACTGAAGCCTATTTTGACCTTTTTAGGCCTTATGCGGAGCAGGGGTTCCTGCGGACCCCGAAGCCGCCGCCTGGAGTGAAAATCAACCACCATGCCTTTTTTGTGATCTTCGATAGGAGAGAAAACCGGCAGAAGTTTTTGGCCCGATTGGCGGAAAAGAACATTCACCCATACATCGGGTACATGCCGTTGCACTCATCCCCATATGGCCGCAAGCTCGGATATCGGGCTGAAGATCTGCCGCTTACAGAAGATATCGCCCATCGTATTGTTCGTCTCCCCTTTTACACCAATCTTGCCGATAAAGGACTGAACTACTGCGTCGAAGGAATGGGGGAAGTGCTGCGCGTTTTGTACGGTACATGAATGGGGGACTTGCCGAATACTTTTCGGCTTTTTAATCACCCGGCCAAACAGGATCGGTATGAATCTGGACGTCAGGAAAGAGGTAAGGAAGCTTTACCGTGACCTTCGCCGCGTGCTGAGTTTTTCCGGTGAATCTCCTAATATGGACTTTTTTATCTCGTCTCTCACTGAATACAATCCCTTCAACAGCACGGAAGAGATTATCGAATGGCTCCAAGAGTTGAACCGCAAGGAATCGTTTCACGTGGAGACCATCCCGCTTGCGGAAATGCGTAACTGGTCTTTTGAAGAGTGGACCGGTGACCTCCGTCACGAATCTGGAGGCTTCTTTAGCATCCGAGGTCTCAAGGTGATCACGAATATGGGCCCCGTCAAGGAATGGACACAGCCCATTATTGACCAACCGGAAATCGGAGTGCTAGGAATCATCACAAAAAAGATCAACGGGATTCTCTACCTGCTGATGCAGGCGAAGGTCGAGCCGGGCAACATCATCCCGTTTCAAGTCTCACCCACTGTGCAGGCGACTCGCAGCAATTATATGCAGATCCATGGGGGAAAACCAACCCAGTACCTGGAGTATTTCATGGATGAGAGCCGGGCCACGGTTCTCGTCGACCACTTGCAGTCGGAACAGGGTGCCCGTTTCTATCGTAAGCGTAATAGAAACATCATCGTGCGAATTAGAGACGAAGAGGATATAAACCCGGCATCCCGTTATCGTTGGATGACCCTAGGCCAGGTCAAGCATCTCATGCGCTTCGATAACACGGTCAACATGGACGCTCGATCCGTGATCTCAAACATCTCTTACGACCCGGAGAAAAAAACCCGTTTGAAGCAGGTCCGTGAAGATGAACTGTGCGAATGTCTTGAAAACTCGCCCCTGGTCACCAAACCCGTGGACGAGTTCAAGACGGGAATGGCGATTTCTGGACACAGCAACAGTCCCTCGAAACATAATGACGAAGAGTTGCTGCATCGACTATCCCGCGACAAGTTCAACTGCGAATTGATCACCCGTCTGATTCCTCTTAACGAAGTTCGTGACTGGAGGCGGAGCCCGAACGAGATCTCCCATGTGGAGGGCAAATTCTTTTCTGTGATTGGCCTCAGGATTTCCGCAGCAGATCGGGAGGTCCACTTCTGGGACCAACCTATTGTAAAGCAAGTTGATCCTGGGATCGTCGGGTTTTTCCTGCGCGAGTTGGATGGGGTCATGCATTTCCTGGTGCAGCTGAAAATGGAGAGTGGGAATATGGATCTCTTCGAGTGTGCCCCCACGGTACAATGCATCACCGGCAGCTATCAAAAGGGAGAGAGACCCCGTTTTGTCAGCGATATCCTGCAAGCGTCCGAGGCTCAGGTTATCCTCGACACCATGCAGTCAGAGGAAGGAGGGCGTTTTTATCGGGAGGCAAACCGCAACATCATGTTGCGCTGCGGTGAGAACTCTCCGATCGAAGAATTGCCGCTCTACCACTGGATGAACATGAAGCAGCTCAAGATGCTTCTCAAGTTCAACAATTCCGTGAACGTTGAATCCCGCAGCCTGCTTGCGATGATTTGAAGAGGCGGCCATGGGGAAATTACGCTTTGGTATCATTGGTTGTGGAGATATTGCCTGCAGGGCGTTCGTGCCGGCGTTAAAGCGGAGCGATGTCGCTGAGCTTGTTGCGGTGGCCAGTCGATCGGCGGAGAAGAGCAAAGAACTGGCATACCGTTTCGATTGCAAGGCGGTCGATGGCTATGAAGCCTTATGCAGGCGGCAAGATATCGACGCCGTTTACATCGCAACGCCGATCGGAGTTCATCGCAAGTGGAGCTTGGAAGCCGCCCAAGCCGGGAAACACGTGCTTTGCGAGAAGACTCTGGCCATTGATTATAATGAGACCAAAGAGATTCTTGAGACATGCGCGAATCACGACGTTGCCCTTCTTGAGGGTTTTGCATACCAGTTTCACCCCCAGCACAGTTTACTGCGGAAGATGATTCTGGAGGGGCGACTGGGGGATGCCGTTCTCTTCCAAGCGTGGTATGGTTTTCCCCCTATCAAGAGCGCACATCGCTACGATCCTGCCCTTGGCGGGGGCTCTCTGCTGGATGCAGGTACTTACACCATACATGCAGCACGGCGCTTTTTCGGCCGAGAGCCTGTCCGGGTGGAGGCATGCTTCGACTTCAGAGACGGTCCTGTTGAAATTCATGGCTCCATGCTTCTGGATTTCGGCAACGGACAAAACGCGCATCTGGCCTTCGGCTTTGACAACATGTATAGGAATGCTTACTCCGTCTGGGGCACGAATGGACTGGTGACCCTGACCCGGGCCTTTGCCATCCCACCAACTTTTGCGCCGACGGTGATCCTAGAAAGGCAAAGTTACCGGGAAGAACATGTGCTGGCGCCCTATAATCAGTTTTTGGGAGAAATCGAGGCCTTCTCTGCGGGAATCAATGACCCGGAAAAACGCCGATTCTGGAGGCAGGATGCTCTTGGTCAAGCCGAGGTTGTCAAAGCGGTGCGGGAATCTGCCAGGAAATCCAGCTAAAAGCGTGAGGAGCAACATCCTCTTTGATCGGCAGGTGAGATCCCTTACGGTTAGAAAGATCGTGTTCACGAAGAAGCACCTACAAGTCATTCTCACGGCCCTGATCGTCACGGTGGGGCTTTCCTATCTTTACGTCAATCGCGCGCATTTGTCAGTCCTGAGAAGCATCCAGGTGAAAGATCTGGCTCTGGTATCCTTCTTGGTCTGGGCCTTCTTTTTTGCAACAGGCTACACTTTCAAAATGCTCGTAAGCATACTGGGTGTGAAGCTTTCGCTGACCGAGACCCTGGGACTTTCCATCATCACCAATTTCGGCAACTACCTCGGTCCCATAAGACCCGGAGCAGCTTTGAAGGCCATGTACTTGAAATCGGCAAAAGGACTCGCTTATGCCAAGTTCACTTCCGTCCTGGCTGCCAACCTGTTTCTGGCATTTCTGATGACCGGAACCCTGGGTGCTGTCCTGCTCATTTTTCTTAAGAAAAAAACGAGCCATGTGCCAATTTTCCTCTTGCTTGTTTGCCTTGGACTGGTCCTCGGTTCAATGCTTCCTTTTGTGTATCGAATCCCCAACGTGAAAGGGGATCATACCATAAAAATCGTTTTACAGTCTGCCTTGGAAGGATTCAGAACAATCAGATCTCAAAAGCTTAAGCTCTTCATGATCTGTCTCACCTTTCTCGCTCAGTTTGTCTTGGCCGCTCTTGGCTGTGTCGTTGCCTTTGGCTCCCTCGGGGCTCCCATCACCCTGTTGGAAGGTCTTGTCATCGGTGTCTTTACTTCGGTTGCAAATCTCTTCACAATCACCCCGAACAATTTGGGGGTTCAAGAAGCTGTGATTGCTTATCTTTTCACCGTAACCGGCTTCGACTTCACGACAGGCGTCATCGGCGCTGGTCTTCTCCGAGTAATCCATATGATCATCACTTTCGGCCTCACACCCATTTTTGCTCATCGTCTTCTGGGGTCGACGGGTCTGAGGCTTCCGGGGGACTGATCCGAGGCAAAGAGCGTACCGGGGATATGAGCTCGCACCCATCTTAGGCAAGCATCTTACCAGCCGCGTCGTGGGGCATTGGGCGAACATCTGCAGCACACTTGGCTCACGGACAACCCGGCCTAGAGAATCTTCCTCGCAGCCTCAATGGCTGCCGATGACGAATCGATTTGCCTCGCCAGCCACTCCCCTCTTTCGGCACCGACTCTCAGCGCATCGAAAAAGGCATCCAGTTCTTCCCTGTACCCTTTGCGCCGGAAAAACCCGCTGCGATACGTTCGGGGAAATCCCAAACCGGAGACCAGCTTCACCTGTTTGAAGTCCTCCCACAGGGCGGACTTCCCTTCCGCATGTGCCTCGCAACGCTCGCGGCCGTAACCTCCCGCTCCCTCTGACACATACAAAATGCTTGCCAAAGAACCATCGTGGAACCGCAGCGCGATACTCACGTTGTCTTCCGGAATGGTTTTCGTGCTGCTTTCTCCTACACATGCCGCATCCGCCTCCACGATCGGCGAATCGACAATCCAGCGGCAGAAGTCAATATAATGACACGCTTCTCCCAAAATGATGCCGCCGCCTTCCCTTGGATCATGTAACCAATGCTCCCTGGGCCGGTAGCCCACATTCCCCCTGAATTCGATCATCATCGGCTGAATTCGGGAAGAAAAAAAATCCCTTTGCCTCTTTGCCAGCGGGGAAAAGCAGCGGTTGAATCCCACCATCAAAACCTTTCCGGATTTCTCCCGGGCCGAGACCACAGCTTCCAGGCTTTCCCTGGTCAGTGCCAGGGGTTTTTCCACAAAAACGTGCTTGCCCGCCAGCAAGGCCCGCTCCGTGAAGGACGCATGGGTGCCGTGACGGGTAAAGAGGAAGATGCAATCGATATCCTCACGATGAATGAGCTCGTCGGCATCCGAGGTGGCTGCCTCGATTTTGTAACGTCTGGCCAGTGCCGCCGCCCTTACGCCGTTGGCCGAGGCGATCGCCCGGAGGACCACATCCTTCCTTTTTGCCAGTAGAGGCACCATCGTGTTCGTGGCAAAGCTTCCAGCCCCGATGATTCCCACATGAGGTCGACCCAGGGCGGACTTGGGTAATGCTCGGACCGATGGGATCCTTCCTCGTGGAATCTCCGCACCTCTCTCACGCTCGCCGTATTCCAGGACCACACCAACGGCTCCACTATGAGCGGTCGTGACGAGATCAAAAGCCTGCGGGGCGTTCTCCACGGAAAAAGTGTGCGTCAGCAATGGAGAGAGGTCAATCCTTGTCTCTTTCAGCAGATCCAGGAAGCACTGCATGTTTCTGTTCACGGTCCAGCGCACGTAGCCCACGGGATAGTCATACCCTTGAACCTCGTAGCCGGGATCCTCCGTGCCCGGCCCGTACGCATAGGAAGTGCTGAGAGCGAGCTCCTTGAATAGATAGGTTTCACGAGGTGCATTCATCACGGTGCGACCCACCACCACAACACGGCCTTTATACCGACAAATCTCGCCCGCAAGAACAATCGGGTCGTTATCCGGCGTCGCTGCCGTGATCATGACCGCGTCCGCTCCGAATCCTCCCGAGAAATCGAGGATTCGATCCACGATATTCTCGGAACGGCGGACACAGGCAGGGCAGATCCCCTTCTCTTGAGCCCACTGAACCCTTTGATCGTCGATATCAATGCCGAAGACGTTGCACCCTCCGGCTTTCAGGGTAGCAGCCACCAGCAGCCCAACCAGACCCAGGCCGATGACCACCACGTTTTCACCGAGCTGCACTTCGGCAGTGCGTACACTGTGCATGGCTATGGAACCCACCGTTGTGAAGGCGGCATCCTGAAAAGACACCCCCGGAGGAATTGGCACGCAAAGATTGCGGGGGATAACCACGGAATCCGCGTGAACCGCCATTCCCGCCCCTGCACAGGCGACCGGAGTCCCTATGGTCAGATCGGCGACATCCTCCGATACCTTTTCAACAATTCCTGCGCACGAGTACCCGAGCGTGACAGGAGAATCGAGAGTCCGCATCACGGCATTGGCGGTTGCAACGACGCCCTCGGTCCGAAGCGCCTTGAGCACCTTTTTAACCTGCTCGGGTCGTGCTCGAGCCTTGCCGAGGATGCTCATTTTGCCCAACCTGACGGTCCCACCCTCCGTACCTGCGCTGATCAGGGACGATTTGTTGCGGACCAGAACGCACCCTGGTCTCAACAGCGGAACAGGAACCTCCTCCACACTCACAATACCGGTCTTCATGTTTTGAACGACTATCCTCATGGCTCCGTTTTCCGTTTACCGTTATCCGTTCACCGGGTCGGCCCTTGACGGTGAACGGCTGCAATCCTCATTTGTGCGCCACAACCAGGATTCCGGCTCCCTTTTTGGGTTGGCTGTTGCGGCCGAACCAGGCTATCCCGTTCAAAAGGGGGAATATCGCTGCGTAAAGAAGCTTGCGTTTCTTCTCGGCTCTCGTAATGGCATAGGAGATGTTGTTGGTAATGGTTTCCCACCAGCCGTAAGTGAAATAAGCCTCCGTTACGGTGAGCCCAGCCGCACCAATTTTCTCAACCAGCTCATCGCGCCGATACCCGGGGCGAAAATGTCCGTGCACGTCGAAATTGGTCTTGAAGGAGAAAAAGAACCACCGTCTCTCATAGGCCGGCACATGGAGGACAAGGCGGCCTCCCTTGAGGAGAACCCGCCCCATGCTTCGCAAGGCCGCCGTATCATCTTCGACGTGTTCCAGGTTGTCCACGGAAAGAACCAGATCGAACACCTCCTTGAAAGGAAGGTTCAGGACGTCCGCCTGCTGAAAAGAGAGATTTTTCAAACCGCTCTTACGGGCAATGAAGCGATTGATCTCCAGCTGGTCCCTGTTAAGATCCACACCCACAACTGCCGCCCGGGGGAATTTTTCGGCCAACACATGGGTAAAAATCCCGCTTCCACAACCTGCATCCAGCACCCTTGCGGGTCGTCCCTCCAGCTTGGGTAAGATTCGCCGCAAACGAATGCGGAGGCCGCTGATGGGCACTCCGAAAAGCCTGACGTAGCATCTTTCCAACAGCCCCATGTTGGGGTCAAGGGCAAGCTCCGCTCCGATCATTGAGTCATCTCCCGGGAAACGGCCTCCAGCTCTGCAAGTGCTCTCGCCATCCAGGCATTACACCATCTCATCAAGGAATAGTTCCATTTGAAGAGTCGGCCGCGACGGTAAGCAAAATCGCGTGTCCTCCCCCTGTAAAGATTCTCGATTGCCCAGTCTGAAATCCTCATGGCCTGGCGCAGGAAGGATGGATCGTGCTTTGCTGCTTTCCCAAATGAGATGATCCCCTGCGCAGAACCGTGGATATCGAAAGGGTATTTTTTATCACTCATCCATCGAGGGGCGCCGTCCGATTCGAATAAATGGTTCTGATAGTATCGTAGACCCCTCCAGTAGACCTCCATGTACCTGTCGTCACCTGTTTCTTCCCAGTATTCCAGGAGACCGTCCAGTATCCCTCCCGTGTGATAGTTGTCGTGCGTGATGGGGGATTTCTCTTTAGGCTCCGTATAATACCAAGCGAAAAATTCCGTTCTTCGATTCACGGTGTAATTCAACTGCCGACGCGCAACATTCAGAATCTCGGGTTCCCCCGTGTGCTTCCACAGTTTTACGAGGTATGCCCCGGTCAGGACCTGGTTGTTCAATACCACGGCGTCCACATCTCTTAAAACGTATGCAATAGCACGTTCGCTCTCCGAATCGTGCAACACGGGCAGATCGTTGATCATGAAATCTCCCACAGACCGGGCTGCATTCAAGTATACCTCGTTTTTCGTCACCCTGTAAGCATGAAGAAGCGCTTCACCCGCGAATGTGGAGACAACCGCGTTGGGCTCGAAAGCGAGCTGCAAGAAGATGGTGTTTTGCCAGATGAAATTATACCCCCAGCTGAGATTTCTCTGCGCCGGGCTCGGGTTTTGTATTAGCCATTGAACCAGCGATTCCCCTTTATCCAGGTATTCCCGAATGCCTGTTTTTTCGTAGAGGATGAAATAGGCCCTGGCAAATAAGGCGATTCCTTTGGGATTTCTGGATTTTCTGACCCTCAGGACAGGTCGGATATTCACGGGCAGCTCCTTTACGATCTGCGTGTAAAGAAGCCTCAGCCATTTGTTGTGAAAACTCAGCGCCATCAGGTAAGGGCTATTGAGGGCGTCGAATTTGCTGTACCCGCAGTAATTCTGCTCCTCGGCCGATCGCAGAAGATCCCTTAGAATGGTCTCCTTTTCCCTTGAAGGGGCGCTCATGGTTCCTTGAAATCGAAGCTCCCTGTCTTCTGATCCACAAAATGCCGGGGCGATTTATTCCCGACGCCCATCCGCGCAGGGAATGCGCCCACTTAGCTTAGGATTTTTAATTGAGAAAAATACGCCGCCATACCGCCAGCTGGTTGATCTTCCAGCGGTCGAATCCATCTTCGGGCAGCCGGATATCGCGTTTGAACACCTCCGGGAATGTTCCGGTCAAATCCACATAGTTCTCCCGTGTAAATTCCTGCCACGGTTCACTGAGCATCCATTCGTCCCTGGGAGTTCCAAAACCGATTTTGTCTTTCCGATTGAGGATTTCTGTCACGGTGTATCCACCGAGGGCGGCTTTTTGAAGGAACTTTGTCTCACCGTTTCTGATTTTCAGGCTCTCAGATACCCCCAGAAGGTACTCCACGAGCCGGTAATCCAGATAGGGAACTCTCGCCTCCAGTGAAAAAGCCATGGAGTTCCTGTCTTCCATCCTGAGAAGGTGTTCCAGCTTATACTGAAAGTGCCGGACGATACTTTGATTCAAACCCTCCACGTCAAAAAACTCGGTATAGATCCGACTCTTCCCAACTTGTTCCAAAAAGAAATCGGGTTGAATGTAAGGCACTGTCTTGAGCAGCAACCGCTGCCTTGCCCTGTGAGGTAAAATTTGAAAGAGCAAAGTCTGATAGGCTGAGATGTCCTGCCTCCTGAGGAGATTTTTCAGAAGTTCCCGGCAGAACCGAAGGACCCTTCCTTTTTTCAAGAGCCCGTAGAGATTGAATCCATGGAAGTACTGGTATCCGGCGAAGTTCTCGTCCCCCCCCTGTCCGTCCAGCAACACGGTCACTCCATAGTCCTTCGCCAGCTTCATCACTTCATATTGAGCATAGAAGGAAGAATTGGTGGTTGGCTCGTCGTTCGCATACACAAAGTGCTCGATTCCATCCCGGGCTCCCCGGGCAGACGGGAAGGTTCGCAGGTTCTTGAACGGATATCTCTGGTTCAACTTTTCCACATAGCGTGTTTCATCAATGGGATGTCCGGGGAAAGAGGCGGTAAAGGTGGGATATGCCTGACCCACCTCATGATGATTGTAAAGAATTCCAATGAGAATGGAGGAGTCCAAACCCCCGCTCAGGCAGGAGCCCACCGGAACGTCGCTCCGCATTCTCAAGCTTACGGAGGAAACGAGGATCTCTTTTATGGTTCCTGTCACCTCATCCGGGTCCTCAGGGGGGGAGGTGCCAAGATACGCTTCAGGGTTCCACCACTGATGCAACCGCAGCCCGTCCTCCAGGAAAGTTGCGAAATAGCCTTTTGGGATGCGTTTGATTTCATTAAAAAACGTCTCATCGTAGATATCCGTTCTATTGAAGACCAGGTAGTCAAAAAGGCTCTGATAATTTATGGACAAATTCAATAAGGGAACCCTGACCAGTGCTTTGATTTCCGAGGCAAAGTACAAGGTGGAGTCGATCAGGGAATAATAGAGTGGTTTAATGCCCATTCGATCGCGGGCGAGAAACAGACGCTGCTCCCCCGAATCATAGACGGCAAAGGCAAACATGCCGTTCAGCTTGGATAAACAAGCCTCTCCGTACTGCTGGTAGGCAACCAGGAGAACCTCTGTATCGGTCTTCGTCCGGAATTCCCAACCCAGCGCCCTCAGCTCCTCCCGCAGTTCCACGTAATTGTAAATCTCGCCGTTATAGACGAGCTGAAACTTGTGGTCGCTGGATTCAAAAGGTTGTCGCCCGTCTCTCGACAGATCGATGATTGCGAGGCGGCGATGGCCCAGCACGCAACGACGATTCACATAAAGCCCCTCATCATCCGGTCCGCGATGTCTCTGAAGAGCACTCATCGCTTTGACAGCTTCAATATGGAAGGAACGGATTCCACTGGGAGAGAATATGCCGGCTAATCCGCACAATGGATGTAATACCTCTCAAAAGAACCCTTGCGGGCCTCGATGACGCTCTCCGGGTAATGCTCGATCAGATCGACCAACCAGGCCGTAACGTCTATCTTCTCCTTCAACATGTTCCACCTCTTGTGCTGCCACTCATCATAGAGATCACCGATAGCCCATTGTCTCAATGTCCGCAAGCATTCATCCCACTGATCCAGCCGGTAATGCCGTATCAGGCCGTATTTCCTGTCCTGCTCCGTCGTGTAACCCCGACCGGTATGGGAGATAAAGATTGCCGGAATCCCCAAACAAGCGGCCTCCGAAGCCATGGTTGCCGACTCGCCCACGATCATCTTGCAAGTCTTCATAAGATCATGGATTTCCGATGGGTGCCCCTTGAAAGCAAAGGGCGAAATCTCCTCCGGCAAAGGGGCTTCGGAAGAGACGTGTACCGAACCGTGCCCTGCCAGGATATGGACGATCTCTATCTTTTGCATTTCTGTGAGTTTTTTCTCCCCGATGTCATGACCGGCGCCCCATCCGACGAATCGAACCAGAAACTGGTTCTCAGGTCGGATACTTTCGGAGACATATCGAGGAGATAAGTATGCCAATTCATGGTAGCCAGGATAGTGTATTTGATTTTTCCAATACCCGCCAAGTTGATGATCGAAACAGGATGGAGAGAGCACGTGTCTGCTCAACCAAAAGGACAACCTATTTGACCACCTGTCGTTTTCGGTATCCGAAAATGCAAGCGTAGGCAGCCCGTGATATTTCCCAACAGGAGCGTTGAATATGCCGCTTATCTGGAGCATCATATCTACCGGGTTCTTTTTGATAATATTTGATATCTTCAACTGTTGTAAAAAAAGCTCCCTCACCAAACCGGATAGTCCTTTTCCCTTAGCCGTTAAAATAGAATAGTTGATCCCATATTTTTCCAATAAATCCAGTGTAAATTCTTTGTATCTCGCACCAGTAATTACTCTATGTCCTCTCTTGGAAAGTAATTTTATCGTATTCCTGAAAAAATGTACATGTGCCGGATGGCTTATATTTACAAAAATATTCAAAAAGCGTACTCCAACATCAATCGTATGCTATTTTATCTCAAGTTGTCATCTTGGTATGCGTCTGTCATGATAACGCAATTCCAGTCCAGCTTCGAGAGCATCTCGCCCTAGGTGCATGAGGAAATCCAATTTTTGACAACGGATCTTTCACAAATCTCATATGAATTTGTCGCCTTCGCTCCTTTCGAACCTCATTTGAGAAATCTGTTCGGAGATAAGACCCATCATAAATATCACAATAGAGGTTGTAAACAGTAGTGCGCTCATGTTCGTGAAACGGCCTCCGGTAAAAAACGTATAGAGATAATAACCAAGGCCCAAACAAAACATCAAAAAACTAAGGGGAAGAAAGATTCTCAACGGAGAATAAAGGGCGCAGATTTTCGTGATGATTAAGAAAAATCTTATCCCATCTTGAAATATTCTTATTCTGCTATTCCCCTTTTCTCTCTTTTTCGTGGTGATGGGCACATATTTCACGCTCCTGCCACTTCTTAAGACACCCAATGTGAGCGTGGTTGGATAGGAATAGGTATTGGGGAGGAGGTATAAGAAGCTTTGGGCAATACTTGCTTTAACAGTACGAAATCCGGAGGTGAGGTCTTCAACGGGGAATTTGGCAACATAAGAGGCCAGCCGGTTGTAGGTCCAGTTGCCGAGCGCACGTCCCCATGAGGCCTGATGGCCTTTTGGTCTTGCACCTACAACCATGTCGAATGCAGGAACATATTCTAGCATTTTCTTTATATCCGCTGGATCATGTTGACCATCCCCATCCATGAATACCAGAATGTCACCGGAGGCGATCCTGATGCCGCTTTTCACTGCGGCACCATTGCCGATATTATAGGGATGGCTATAAACGATGGCACCTGCATCCTTGGCCACCAGGGCAGTTTCGTCGGATGACCCGTCGTTGACCACGATGATTTCAAATTCGGGGTAGAGCATTTTAATTCTTGTAACAGCCTCCCTGATGTTTTGCGCTTCATTAAATGCGGGGATGATTACTGAAATCTCAATTTCACGCATGCGATGTTTGCTCCTCCGCTACCTCTTTCAGTCGGTTTCTTCCGGGCGTAAACAACGTGGGTTTCCCATCCTGCCACCCTTTTATGGAAAACCAGTTCTCTCGTAAAGCCTTTCTGAAGGGGAAGCGTGAAACATCCCATCAACCCCGGATTGAAAAGCAACAAGATGAACGGGACCTCTTTTGCTATGGGTCCTAAAATCCTAGCACCCGCGGAGGTCGATTTCCACTTCATTGGCCGGAATCATCCTTTTCTCCGATTGATCTCGGGTAGGCCCAGCACGGAAACACGTATTACCTCCGTCAAGAATATGGACTGTTATCGCTACCCGACCGGCAAAACTTTACCCGGTGGACTTTCCAGCGGGGTCCCTGCCGAGCCAAGCGTGCCGCAAGTGATCGATTCGATTTACCCATGCACGAGTGATGCCAGCAGAAAGCATTTGTGCACTGCCGGGGAAAAAGGACAAAGCCGGTGGTCACAAAATCAGAAACAGACCATATCCACCGTGGAAGAACTCCAATCTTACATGCTGTCTAAAGAAAAGCTCCGCTTTTTTCCGATCCTCGGAATCGAACTCCGAACCGACCCACCTTCTGAAAAGTTCCCAATGAATCAAAAGATGGGTCACCCCCATGCCTCTGATGCCCTGGCTGATCTTTTCAGGATCGGGGGACTTCCTGACAAGCTGCTGAAAAGCGCTCCTGGTGCCCTGAAGATCAAATACATACTCTCTATCGCAGTAATAGCCTCTGTTTCCCATATGGATGAAGAGGATCTTGGCATCAAGGGCCAAACGGGTATTGATATATCTCATAACCGGGTATTCAGGCCGAGATCGCGTGATGAATTCTTCCCGGGTAATTTTTCCGGTGAGGTAGTCAAGAGGTTTCACCTGAACGAATTGATGAGCGATATATTTTGCATTAAGCCATAGCGCTGAAGAAAAGATCACAAAAATCAAAAACGTACGCAACACACGTGAATGGAAGAAGCGCCCAACCTTAACCATGTTCGCCATGCCAAAAACAGATAGGATCACAAGAGGAGGGAGGATCGGGCCGATATACCGAATCCTCAATGCGGAAGAAAAAAAAGCGAATAAGAAACATAAGCCTGCGAATGCCAAAAGGATCTTTTTCTCAACTCTGATGATCCGCGGATCCTGCCTTGCTCTGAAGAAAGCGAAAAGGGGAAGGAAAAGAAGAAATGGGTTGAGCTTGCCGTCAAAATACTGGGGGTTTCCATCCTGCCCCTGAAAAAAAATACGCACGGGCAACATGGCCATCTGCCACCAAGACTCTCCGTAAACCAGGGTGCGATAGGATAAGAAACCAACGGAACTCCCAGACTGGATCTCCTCCCCACGAAACCAATGGTCATAGAGTGGGAATATGGGGTTATGGGTCCAGCAGTAATTCCTGACCATCCAGGGGGAGAAAACGAGAAGCGCCACGATGAGAAATAGCCCCGCCTGGGCTATGGCAGGGAAGAATCCTCCCTTTTTATCTCCAGCGAATCGTGAATAGAGGTAAGGGACAAAAAGTGTCAGGACAAGGAGGGTGATCAGGCCGTTGTACTTCGTTCCCATGGCGAGGCCGCAAAAAACGGCGGAAGCCAACAGGAGTTTCAAGCGGAACCCTTCTTCGAGCCATTTAAGTATCAAAAGAAGAGAAGCCGTTGAGAAGAAGATGAGCCCCAGGTCCGTGTAAACCGTGATGGAAAGTTTCACGATGATGGGTAGAGAGAGGAAGAAGATAGCCCCCAGAAGACCCCACCAGGGATCAAGTCGACTTTTCAAATAATTGAAAACAAGCCATGCGGTGAGAAGAGCAAAACCGAAGTGAATGAATTTGGGAATGATGTCGTTACCGAAATACAGGGGAATGATGTAGAGAAAATCGATGTTCATCGGGTAATAGGAAAAAGGGATGTCCGGGATCTCGTAGATCGCACCCTTTTTCAGATAAAGTTTTGGTATGGCCAGGTGGTGTACGAGAGCATCCCTGCTCACAGGCGGCGTAGAGGCCAAAATGAGAATGCTAAGGACAAGGGAAACAAAAAGCACCAAAAATATTGCTTTCAGGTAGTTCTTCATTCCGGCTATCAAATCTGATTTTCTTTTGCCATCCGTGAGGATCCCGCTGTCTGAAACTTCCTGGAGAAAAATCACGCCTCCTTGAAAAAAGGGGACTCAACGAAGGTTACCGTGGTGGAAAACAATTTGGATCTGATCAAACTCATTTTCTGAAGCTTGAACTTCAGGGCGGTGACGATTACGCCCAGGCCGTAGACCAAGCTTCGCTTGAAGTTGATGGAAGACGCCTCCTTGAAATATTTTGTGGGGCAGGAGACTTCCCCAATGGCATATCCAAAATAGAGGACCTGAGCCAGGATCTCGTTATCAAAAACGAAATCGTCCGAATTGACGTGGAAGGGCAAATTTTCCAGCACCTTACGATGATAGGCCCGGTAACCGGTGTGAAATTCAGACAACTTGCTGCCCAGCAGTAAATTTTCAGCAGCGGTGAGAAAACGGTTCGAGACATATTTGTACCGGGGCATTCCCCCCTTCAATGCTCCGCCCCCGATAATACGCGACCCCAGAACTACATCATACACCCCGAAGGCGATCATGCTGGCCATAGCCGTAATGAGTTTAGGCGTGTACTGGTAGTCGGGGTGCACCATGACAACGATCTGCGCACCTCTTCTGAGGGCCTCTCTGTAGCAGGTCTTCTGGTTGCGGCCGTAGCCGTAATTTCGATCGTGCAAAACGGTTTCGATGCCAAGTTTTCTGGCCAGTTCCACCGTACGATCTGCGCTGTAGTCATCTACCAGCAACACCTGATCCACGATGTCAAAAGGAATTTCCTGATAAGTCTGCTCCAGGGTCCTTTCTGCGTTGTACGCGGGAAGCACAACAAGAATTTTTTTATCATTCAGCATCGGTGGTTTTTGTGACTCCTCCATCGTTTTTTGTCTTTACATCTGGGATTCCAAGGCCCTTTTGGCTTCTGCCTTCAACTCATCCATCCCCATGCTCTCGAGCACCCTTTGAGGCATTCCTTCCATCAGGGAGATCGCCTCCTTATGCTTTCCCATGCGCACATACGTCATCGCCAGATTCTTCAACACCTGTTTGGAATCAGGACGGATCTCCAAACCTCTCTTCAGAGCCCTAACCGAATCGGCGTAATCCCCCATTTCTCCGTACGCGCCACCCAGGTTGGCCCAGAACTGATCATTTTGCGGGGCATATTCCACCGCTTTGAGGAACTTCGCCAGGGCATGACCGTACTCTTTCAATTGAAAATTAGCCATTCCCGCATTGTTGAACCACTGCCCTTGCTCACCATGGGTCATGGGCAGGGATCTCGCCTTGTCGAGAACGGCCAATGCTTCTTTCGGCCTGCCCGTATCGATCAACAAGGCCGCGTAGTTCATGTAATTCTTAGCGCCCTTGGGGTAATGACGGAGGGAGATTTTGAAATATTTTTCTGCCTTCGCGAAGGCTTTTTTTTCGTAGAACGTTTCAGCGAGCCCGCCTGCATAAAAGAAATTATTGAAAAAAAGCACTTCCCGCTGGAAAAACTTCTCCTCATCATGCCAGAGGGACTGATTTAATGTGGCGGCATACCCTCCGAGATAGATGCTCACCAGCCCCAGCATGCTCAAAGTCAAAAAGCTTTTCGATTTTAAAGACCTATATATAAATTGGAAAAGGCCGATAAAAAGAAAAGCCATGGGAAAATAAAGCCATCTCATTGAAACCAGGCTAACCGCTGACGTAGGGACGACCTGGAGGACCGGAAAAATGGAAACTCCAAAGGCGAGGAGGGAAAATAAGATGATTTTGTCTTTCCTCTCTTTGCACAGGAAAACAACAAAAAGCGAAGCCACGGCAAATCCAAAGATCGCTTGAGGGTTCAAGTACGTCGGCGGGTAATGGATGATTAAGCTATGCAAGTCATGGGGGAGGAAAACGATCATCAAATTGAAGGCCAAAACATAGGGCAGGAAATAGAGCCTCCGAAGAAGGTCCCCCGATTCTGAGGGCGTCAGCAGGGAATGGGTCACATTGACTCTCAACAAAAAGTAAAGGAGCAGGGTCATGAGGTAGGGAAGGTAGCCTTTCCAGCTCGTTGATAGGTTTTTCTTTTTCTTGGTGAAAGCGATTTGGTAGAAGAAAAAAATGGGCAGGAGCATGATTCCGAATTCCTTGGAGAAAAGAGCACCTAAAAAGAGGATGACCGAGAGGATGCGAGCTTTGGAGCCTCCTTCCCCTAAGCCCTTTACATAAAAATAAAATGACCCGAGACCGAAGAGGGTTACCAGAATGTTGTTTCTTGAGCTGACCCAGGAGACGGTCTCCGTATTCGCGGGATGAACCGCGAAAATGAGGCTCGCCCAGAAGGCAATTTGCCGGTCACCGATCATCAGGAGAATCGTCTTGAACAGCACGAGACAGGTGAGAAGATGAAGAATCAGGTTCGATGTGCGGAACCCGGGGGCGCTCATGCCCCATATCTTATAATCCACCCAGTAGGTCAGATTGATTAAGGGCCTGTAATAGCCGGTATGGTAGCCAGGTACATCCCTCCTGTCGGTGATCCCATCCTCTTGGGCAAAATAGGACGGAATGGAGCTTGCATCTCTCACATGAGGATTGTTCTCAATCAGCGTGTGATCGTCTAAAATAAACTCGCCGCTGAAGGTGGGGAAATAGGTCAGCGTAACGAACAGAAACAAAATCGCGACGAGGAACCAGGACTGGTTCATCACGTTGGAGGAAATATGAAGCTTTTTCGTCTCCAAGCGGAAAGTCATTTGTCTTCCTGTCGGAGGAATTTATTCGCTGTCATCACGGTTTTGGTCATCATCCTAGCCACGTACTCGAACACTTTTGATGCTTCGTTTCATTTCGATGATGAAAGCAACCTCGTCTCCAATAAGTCCCTCCACCTCACGACCCTCGATTGGGAGAGCATCAAGAAGACCTTTTTCGCAGACGTCAGTGGCAACGGGAGAATGTACCGCCCGGTGGCCTGCTTCACCCTCGCGCTCAATTACTACTTCGGCAAGGATCAGGTTTTCGGTTACCATCTGGTCAACGTTTCTATCCATATCCTCGCATCCATTTTCCTCTTCCTATTCCTCTATGAAACCCTCAATCTCCCGTTTGTCAAAGCAAAATACGGACCAAATTCTTACTTCATCTCGCTCCTCGCCACGGTTTTATGGGCTATAAACCCCGTGCAAACACAAGCGGTTACTTACATTGTCCAGAGAATGGCCAGCATGGCCGCCATGTTCTACATCATGTCCATGTTTTTCTACCTCAAAGGGCGTATCTCGGAAGGAAACGGGGCAAAGATGATAAACTACACCTTCTGCCTTGTGACCGCGATTCTCGCATTCGGATCAAAGGAAAATGCCGCGATGCTCCCTTTCAGTATCCTCCTTTTCGATCTCTTTTTCCTCAGCGGGATCAAAAGGGAGAACATGAAGAAATTCTCCCTTATCGCCCTTGCCTTGGTCTTTGTTCCCCTGATCGTCGCATTTGTACTGACGGGCCCCTCTCTCTTCTCTACCGGCACGCTGCTGGCAGGTTACGAAATACGACCCTTCACTCCTCTTGAGAGGCTCATGACCGAATCGAGGGTTCTCTTACTTTATATCAGCCTCCTATTATATCCCATGCCGGACAGGCTGAGTATACTACACGATATTCCCATATCCCACTCTCTGATCGATCCGCCCACGACTCTGCCGGCGGTCCTGGTGATTCTTCTCGGTCTTGCGATCGCCGTCGTGAAGGCAAAGCGGTGGCCTTTCATTTCCTACTGCGTGATCTTCTACTTCATGAACCATTTAGTGGAGTCGACCATCCTTCCTCTGGAAGTCTTCTTCGAACACAGAAACTACCTTCCCTCCATGCTCTTCTTTCCGCCCCTAGCGGTTCTCACCGTCAGGGCAATCCATTTTTTCTCGGAGAGAAAACGGATGCAATTCACGGTCTGCGGTTTCGTTGTTCTGGTTCTTGTTTTACACGGTCACGGCACATTCATTCGCAATTTCATCTGGAAAACGGAAGAGAGCCTGTGGTTTGATGCCATGGACAAGAACCCGGATCTGCCGAGACCCTATCACAACCTGGGTCTCTATTACGGACATCTAGGGCTGAGGGAGAAAGAAAAAATCATGTACGAAAAGGCTCTCCAGTGTGAAAAACAGCCTCAGTACACAAGCCACCATCGAACTTACTATAATCTGGCCATCGTATACATTCTTAAGGATCAGGAAGACAAGGCCCTGGAATATCTTAGAAAGTCAGTCGAGATCGACCCCAGGTACGCGGAAGCTTACAGCAATCTGGGCGCTCTCATGCTAAAAAAGGGAAAATATGACGAAGCCTATGACCTGCTCATAAAGGCGCTCACTTACAACAGCAGGATTCCCCAGGCCCACAACAACCTCGGCTTCGTTCTGCTCAAAAAAGGGCTTCTCGATGAAGCCATTACGGAATTCAAAAAGGCAGCGGATTTGGACTCCTCTGAGTCCATATTTCCCCAGAACCTCGGAATCGCTTACAAGCTCAAAGGGGAACTCCAGGAAGCAGTGCGAAACCTGCGAGCATCCTTGAAAACGAACCGGAAGAACCTGTTGGCCCGTCTTCACCTTTTAGAGATCTACTGTCTCCAGGGAAAAACGGATGCTGCAAAGCGCTTGGTGACTGAAGCGCTCGAGATCATGCCGCCCCAGAAATTCCACTCCGAATTTATGGCTCTCCTTCAAAAAGAGGCCTATGTGGAATCACCGAACCGCCATATCATATCCCCTTTACTGGAAGAGGCCTTTCTGGAGAGGTCCGCTTCATTGAAGGAAATGGCAAGGGATTTTGGATCAAACGGACCACAGTCGCGAGCTTCCGTGCCGTCTTTCGGCTGCCCCCTCGCCGCGAAAGAGCAGTGAGAAGAAGAGCGAACCCTTCCCGCAGGCAATCATGGGAAAGCTTCATAGCGGGCTGTGGCGTCCACCCGGAAATGACGTTTCGAGGAATGGGCAGCAGCCCCAGTTTCCACCGACCCTTTGTGAGGTGCATGCAAGGGCCTTCGGAGCCGGAAGAAGGGGCTGGAACCCATCCCCTGACCGGGGGCAACCTCCCCGTGAGAGCGCCTTCCAGGCGCGATGAGAATCGTGGCAGGAGCAGGATGCCACTCCCACAGCAAAGTGCCATTCCCACGGCAGGATGCCACTCCCGCACCAGAGGCTGCGGCTGATTTTTCGTCTCCTACCCCTTTTCCAGGAACGAGATTTCGACCCGGCTCCTTGGACGGGAAGTCAGGCTTGTGTGCAAAGGAAATGTAGAAGAGGATGAAATAAGAAGTCAGTTCACGGGGAATTGAATCGCACGGGGAATCTAGTGCTCGAAGCGCCCTCCGGATCCCTTAACAGTGTAAGTGATATCCCCGAAACTATGGTAAGCTCTCATTTCATACGAGGCCGCATCGGCCAAGGCGACGTTAATCACCACGTTCGGAGAAGTGATCAACCCGTATGAGCCTGTCAGGTTGGAAACCGTGCTCGTGTAGGTGAGATTATCGGTATAATAGGCTTCCTGCGCGGTACAGGCGGTCTTGAGGTCGGCATTTGCCGTTGCGTTATAGGTTCTTTTCCGGTAAAAGCCAAATTGGGGGATCGCAATGGCCGCCAGGATCCCAATGATAGCGATGACGATCATGAGCTCTATGAGCGTGAAACCCCGCTCCAATCTTCGGCCCTCCAACGTGCCTCTCATCTCAACTTCCCCCCTTAGAATCATGCTCATAGCCGAAATGGCAGGCTTTGTGAAGCCTGCCATTTCGAAGAACTGATTAGTGACCGATACTGCCGCCGGGGCCTTTGACCGTGTAGGTCACGTCACCCGAGCTGTGATAGGCGCTCATCTGGTATGAAGAGGTGTCGGCGCCGGAAATAGCGATCGTGACGCTATCGGAAGTGTAAAGCCCGTAGCTCCCCGTCAGGTTGCCAACCGTGGCTGTATAGGTCGCATTATCCACGTAATAGGCTTCCTGGGCGGTGCACGCGGTCTTCAGATCGGAGTTGGCCGCGGAATTGTAAGCCCTCTTCCTGTAGGCGGAAAACTGCGGGATGGCGATGGCCGCCAGAATGCCGATAATCGCGATAACGATCATCAACTCAATCAGCGTGAAACCTTTTTCATTCTTTCTGCTAAGCTTTGTCAACATTCCTAAACCTCCTAGAAATTAAAATCCTGGATTGTTGGTGATGTCTCAGGAACGGAACCCTGAGCCGTTTATGCTTCTCCTTCACCTCCTTTCGATTAAGGCTTAACCAAACCGTCTGTTTGCTAGGTGGCCCTCAGTTTCGCCCAAGTTCATACAAGGATCATGCCATTATTCAGTAACCGGAGCATCGATCCCGGGAAGGGGATTGTCCACGGGCACATGGGGCCCTTTCCTGTTTTTTCATGCCGGTTATGAACCCGTGTTCTTATCACCATCATGGCGGGTTTCCTACCGCTTTTTGTCCCGTCCCGACAATTTTTGTCATATCCCCTGGAACCCGAGCTTATCCATTCTGTATCTCAGAGATCGCATACTAATCCCGAGAAGCTCGGCCGCCCTCTGCTTGGAACCCCGGGCCAGTTCCATGGCCCTGAGGATGTAGTCCCTTTCCACCTCGGACATGACCTCGTCCAGCCTGACGCCCTTTTCATCCAGGTCCAACTTTCGCCTGTTCTCCTTGACCATGGTGCCCCGAAAGTTGGAAAGGGTGAGGCTCTCCGGCAACACAATATTGGACATCTCCAGAGCCACGCTGCGTTCAACGATGTTTTCAAGCTCCCTGACATTTCCCGGAAAGGAATACTGCGCAAGGATGTCCATGGCGTAAGCGGAAATTTTTTTGATCTCCTTCCCCAGCTCCATGGCGTATCTCTCAAGAAAATGCTGGGCCAGCACCGGCAGATCCCCTTCCCTTTCCCTCAGGGGAGGAACGGCCAGGTGGATCACGTTCAGCCTGAAATAAAGGTCCTCCCGAAAATTTCCTTCGATGACTTCTTTTTCCAGGTCCTTATTCGTTGCGGTGATGAATCGCACATCCACCTTTTTTTCTTCGGTGCCTCCAACGGCGGTAAACGTCCTTTCCTGAATCACCCGGAGAAGCTTCACCTGAATCGCCGGGGTAAGTTCCCCGACCTCATCGAGAAAGACCGTTCCTCCGTCCGCCACGTCAAAGAATCCCTCCTTGTCGGTCGTCGCACCAGTGAACGCTCCTCTTTTGTAGCCGAAAAGCTCGCTTTCGATCAGGTTCTCGGGCATCCCTGCGCAATTGATCACAACGAAAGGCTTCGCTTGCCTGGGGCTGAGCCGGTGAATCGCATTCGCCACGAGCTCCTTGCCGGTTCCGCTCTCCCCTGAAATCAGAATGTTGCTTCTCGTCTGAGAAACCCGTCTGATCATGTCGTACACTTTCTTCATTTGGGGGCTTTCCCCCACGAGGCAACCAAAGTGATACCGACTCCTGGAGGATTCCTCTTCCCCTAAACCCAGGCGGCTTTTGGAACATAGGGCATCTCGGACGATCTTCTTGAACTCTCTCACCTTGAAGGGTTTGGGGATATAATCGTAGGCTCCTTCCTTCATGGCTTCCACGGCGGTTTCAGCCGTGGCAAAGGCCGAGATGAGAACGACCATCGTGTCCGGAGTGACTTTCTTGGCTTTTTTGAGCACCCCGATCCCGTCAATGTCCTTCATCCTGATATCCGTGATCACCAGGTCAAAAGCCTTCTGGTCAAGGATTTCACAAGCCTTTTCTCCACTCTCTGCAAGAGTCACCTGGTAGCCCTCCTGGGTGAGCATGATTTCCAGGAACTCGCGCATGCTCTTTTCGTCATCAACCACCAGAATGCTATGCGTCTCTTTCCCAGACAATCCTACCTCCGATCATGGTCAGTTGATTTGCCCCCTTCAGGCGCCACCCGATAAACGGGGAATTCTTACTCTTGGACAGAATATCCTCTTCCCTGAGAACATATTCATGTTCCGGATCGATCAGGACCAAGTCTGCCTCGCAATCCTTAACGAGACAACCGCCCGGGGCGCCGAGCAAACGGGCCGGGTTGTAGGACAATTTTCTAACCGCCTCCGGCAAATCCAGCACCCCTTGCCGGACCAACTCCAAGGTGAGAGGAAGCGCGGTTTGAACCCCGATCATTCCAAACGCGGCCTTCTCGAAGTCCAGGTCTTTCTCCAGAGGACTGTGGGGGGCATGATCCGTGGCAATGACGTCGATGACCCCCTGCGCAAGCCCTTCCTTGATCGCCTCGACATCTTCTTCTGATCGAAGGGGAGGGTTTACTTTTGCCTTTGTGGAATATTCCATCACCGCACGGTGGTCCAAGGTGAAATAATGGGGAGTGGTTTCCGCTGTCACCGGTACACCGTCACTCTTCGCCCTTTTGATCAATTCCACCGACCCCGCAGTGCTCACATGGGCGATGTGAACCGGGCAGCCCGTCAGTCTGGCAAGGGATATGTCCCGGTAAACCATGATCTCTTCGCTGCAAGCGGGAATTCCTGGAAGATTCATCTTCGCGGAAACCTCCCCTTCGTGCATGACACCTCTCCCCGAGAGATAAGGGTCTTCGCAGTGGGATGAAACAAGCAGGCCGTGATCTTTCGCCTCCTCGAGGGCTTTTCTCATCAACTGGCTGTTTACGACGGGGAAACCATCATCGGAGACACCTCTTGCGCCCGCTTTTCGGAGTTTACCGAAGTCGGTCAGCCGCTCCCCTTTTTGTCCTGCCGTGATGCATGCAATGGGATAGAGACGCACCAGTCCGGCCCTTTCGGCCTGCTCCAGCATGAACCCGGTGACGGACTCGGAATCATTGGGGGGGGCTGTATTCGGCATGGGAGCCAGCGCCGTAAAACCTCCCGCCACCGCCGCCCGCCCTCCCGTTTCAATGGTTTCTTTGTGCTCATATCCAGGTTCTCTCAAATGAACATGCATGTCGATCAGCCCGGGGAAAATAAACTTTCCGGTTGCGTCAATGATCTTCACACGGGAGACTGCCTCTTTAAGGGCTCCATGAGGCGACAGTTCCACGATTCTCTTTTTCTCAATAAATACATCGGCCTTTTCCAGAAACCCTTTAGCAGGGTTGACCACATTCCCTCCTCGAATCCACACAGCCATGTCAGCGTCCTCCCCTTTGCAATTTTGACCTTTGGCCATCAGTGGCGCTGCCGGCATGGGGGGGTAAAATCCCGCGCCGATGGGGATAAAAAAACCTCCTTGCCCTTAAAGCAGCAAGGAGGTCTCCTTTGTTCATCCTGCCTATTCCCATGATTGGCGAAATGTCCCCTGAGCCGTCATGCTGGATGGAAAAATACAAGAAAACCAGCATGAGCGCAAGCCACAAAAACCGGGGACACACTCATCAAGAAGCCGTGTCATCCTCCTTCATATCACCCTCTGCTTTTTTCTCTTTCTCTGGAGACACGCTCTCGGCTCTTTCGGTGGCCTCGGCCTTTTTTCCTACCCTGTCCTGTTCAGTCTTTGCGCTACCTGCTGCCTTGGCACCCTTTGATTTCTTTCCCCTTTTTCGTCCCGATTTCTTCCCTTCATCGGCCACTAGCTGCACAACAGATATGGGTGCACCATCTCCTTTTCGGTTGTTTTTCTTGACAACTCGAACATAACCACCCTGTCTGTCCACGTAGCGTTCTCCCAGTTCATCGAAAAGCCTGTGGGCTATCGCTTTCTCCCTCATGTAAGCGAGGGCCTGTCGCCTTGCGTGAAGATCACCCCGTTTGGCCAGAGTGATCATTTTCTCTGCAACGGGCCGCAATGCCTTCGCCTTCGCATCTGTCGTTTCCACTTGCTCGTATTTGAAAAGGGAGGTCACGAGGTTTCTCAGCAAGGCCCTGCGATGACTTGAAGTTCGCCCAAGCTGCTTCCCTGCTTTTCTATGTCTCATTCACCAGCACCCTCTCTCTTTGCTTCTTCCTTTTCCTTTTCCTGTCCAAAGGACAAGGGGAAGTTGTCCAATTTCATTCCCAGTGAAAGCCCCATCTCTTCCAGGATGGATTTGATCTCGTTGAGGGACTTCCGTCCGAAGTTCTTGGTCTTGAGCATCTCGGCTTCTGATTTCTGGACCAGCTCGCCTATGAACCGAATGTTCGCATTTTTCAGGCAGTTTGCGGAGCGCACAGACAGTTCAAGTTCAGAGACGGGCTTAAAGAGATTCTCGTTCCATTTCTCCAGCCTTTCCTCCTCCTCCACTTCTTGTGGCTCTGCTTCCTCCTCAAAATTGATAAAAGGATTCATCTGCTCCTTGAGGATCTTCGCCGCATATGCCACCGCGTCCTCGGGCAATACGGTCCCATCAGTCCAGACTTCCAAAGTAAGTCTGTCGTAATCGGTAATCTGTCCCACTCTGGCATTGGTCACCACATGATTGACTTTCTTGATGGGCGAAAAGACGGCGTCCATAGGGATGACGCCGATGGGCTGATCCTTTGTCTTGTTCCTTTCCGCAGGCACATAACCCTTGCCCGTCTTAACGGTCATCTCCATCTTCAACGTGGCTTCCTTATTGATGGACGCGATGTGTTGATCCGGGTTCAGAATCTCCACCAAACCATGGGTGTTGATGTCGCCCGCCGTGACCTCTCCTTCCCCATGCTTTTCAAGCTCGATTACCGCCTCCTCCGCATCGAGGAGTTTCACTTTGATCTGTTTCAAATTCAAGATGATATCCGTCACATCTTCCAGCACGCCGGGAACGGTGGAGAACTCGTGAAGCACCCCGTCGAATTTCACGGAAACGATGGCACCTCCCTGCAAGGATGAAAGCAAGATACGCCTTAACGAATTGCCGATTGTAATCCCAAACCCCCTTTCCAGAGGTTCGGCCACGAATTTTCCGTATGAATTCGAGTACGACTCCTGCTCGATGTCAATTCGTCTGGGCTTGATCAATTCACGCCAATTTTTGCTTCTTAAATCTCCCAAAAAGCGTCCTCCCATAAATGATCATGAAAAGCTTAAAACGGGAACCCTCCCGGGCCTCGTAACCTTTTTCATCCAAAAACCCCTGTTCCTTGAAGAAAACGCTACGGCGAAAAGCGATTGGTTTCTGGACGGCATATCTCAAAATCGACCCGATTTACGGCACACATAGAATCACATTCCCGTGCCTCATTTCGAATACAACTCCACGATGAGCTGTTCTTGAACGGGCATGGTCAGGTCTTCTCGCTTAGGAAGGGCTCTGAGTGTCCCCTTGAATTTCTCTTTCTCGACCTCGATCCAGGTGGGTATTCCTCTTCTGGGAACGGTTTCCATCGCTTCCAAAATCTGCTTTTCGTTGCGAGCGTTGTCCTTCACCTCGACCACATCTCCAGGCTTGAGCAGGTAGGAAGGGATATTGACCTTCTTGCTGTTCACCAGGAACTTATTGTGCCGCACCATTTGTCTTCCCTGACTCCGGGAGGCGGCAAATCCCATTCTGTAAACCACATTGTCAAGCCGCGATTCCAGTGAAATCAGCAGATTGGTTCCGGTGATGCCCTTCTGTCTTTCAGCCCGTTCGTAATACCCACGGAATTGTTTTTCCACCAGTCCGTAAATCCTCTTGACCTTCTGCTTTTCCCTGAGCTGGAGCCTGTAATCGGACAATTTCCCTCGTCGTCTCTGCCCGTGTTGTCCGGGTGCATAGGGTCTTCTTTCAAAGGCGCATTTGTCGCTGTAACAGCGGTCCCCTTTCAAGAAGAGCTTCAGATTCTCCCGGCGGCATAACCTACAAGCTGCAGCATGATATCTGGCCAAAGTCTTCCTCCTTCAATGACTCTATCGATCTCAATTTCCCGTGTTCCTCACGAAATCCCCCCCCTTACACCCTCCGCCTCTTGGGCGGACGGCACCCATTGTGAGGGATGGGAGTCACATCCCTGATCAAACTCACAGTAAAGCCCTCTATCTGAAGAGCCCGCAAGGCCGCTTCTCTTCCTACACCCGGACCATTCACCCTCACTTCAGCTACCTTCATCCCTTGTTCCATGGCTTGCCGAATTGCGTTTTGGGCCGCCAGCTGGGCGGCAAAAGGAGTACTCTTGCGAGATCCTTTAAAACCCACTCTTCCAGCACTCGACTGGGCGATCACGTTTCCCTCCGGGTCGGTGACACTCACGATCGTATTGTTGAAGGTGGATTGTATGTGAACAATCCCACTGGGAACGTTCTTCTTTTCCTTTTTGGTCCTGCCTCTTTTTTTCGCAGCTTTGGCCATTGCCTATTCCTCAAATCGCTCTATTTTTTCCTCTTCCCCATGACGGCCCTGCGCGGGCCTTTCCTGGTCCTGGCATTCGTACTGGTCCTCTGTCCTCTTGCAGGCAGGCCCTTTCTGTGTCTGAGACCTCGATATGCGCCAAGGTCCATCAATCTCTTAATATTCACGGACACTTCCCGCCTGAGATCTCCCTCAACCTTGTAATTCTCATCAATAATCTTCCGAATTCTGGTAATCTGCTCGCTGGATAGATCGTCAGAATTGGTGTTCCAGTCCACTTCCGCTTCATGCAATATTCTCTGTGCCGAACTCCTGCCTATCCCATAGATGTAGGTCAAGGCAATCTCCATCCTTTTACCTCTTGGTAAGTCTACTCCCGCAATCCTTGCCACTCTTTAACTCCTCTTTCCAATAACAGGTGATGACTTCAAAGCCCGAACCTCGCCCTCTACCCTTGTCTCTGCTTGTGACGAGGATTTTCACAGATCACACGCATGGTCCCTTTTCGCCTGATGATCTTGCACTTGTTGCATATCTTTTTAACCGACGGTCTCACTTTCATTTTCAAGAAGCCTCCCGTGGCCTGCCCGATTTAAGATTTCTGACCTCGATATACAATTCGCCCCCTGGTTAGGTCATAAGGTGACAGCTCGACCGCCACCGTATCTCCCGGAAGAATCTTGATGAAATGCATACGCATTTTGCCCGATATATGAGCAAGCACCCTATGACCATTCTTGAGTTCAACCCTGAACATGGCATTCGGTAGAGTTTCAATGACGACCCCTTCCACTTGAATCGCCTCTTCTTTTGCCATATTCTCTTCCCCGATAAGCAGTCGCCCGCGCCTTTAATGTTCGATTGGAAATCCGGCCTTACTCCGCCAGTCCACTATCCTCTGACCTTGCCGAAGCCTTTCTTCATAAAACCCTCGTAGTGTCTCGTCAGCATGTGTGTTTCAATTTGATTCGTCGTGTCCATGGCCACTCCCACCACGATCAAGAGTGCAGTCCCGCCGAAGTAAAAGGGGACATTGAGTTTGTAGATGAGAATATTCGGCAGGACGCAAATAGCCGAGACGTAGACGGCACCAAAGAAAGTTATCCTGGTCAGCACCCGATCAATATAGTCGGCCGTATTCTTCCCCGGCCTTATTCCAGGGATAAATCCCCCGTATCTTTTCATGTTATCGGCCACGTCAACGGGGTTGAAATGAACAGCCGTGTAAAAATAACAGAAAAAGAAAATGAAAATCACGTAAATTAAGATATAGACAATGTGACCCGGATTCAGAAAGTTGACAACGGTTTGGAGCCACGGGATCTTTTCCACGTTTAGAAAGTTGGCGATCGTGGCCGGGAACATGATGATCGAGGAGGCGAAGATCGGCGGGATAACTCCGGCCGTATTCACTTTCAAAGGCAAGTGCGTACTCTGGCCTCCATACATCCTCCTGCCGACCACCCTCTTGGCATATTGAACGGGAATCCTTCTCTGTCCCCGTTCCACGAAAACAATCACTCCCACAACGGCGATCATCAGGGCCACGATCAAGATCATGAAGAAGGCCGTGATTTCGCCGGTCCCCATCAATCGAAACGTATTGGCTACGGCAACGGGAAACCGGGCGACGATTCCGGAAAAAATGATCAGCGAGATTCCGTTGCCGATTCCGCGCTCGGTAATTTGTTCTCCCAGCCACATCAAAAAGGCTGTCCCTGCGGTCAAGGTGATGACCGTGAGGAATCTGAACCCCCAGCCACCAGCAGGCACAATGGGTGCCCCTCCCGGACTGGACATATTCTCCAAACCCACTGCGATTCCGAATCCTTGGATCATACTCAGGACGACCGTTCCGTACCGGGTATACTGGACGATCTTTTTTCGTCCCTGTTCCCCCTCCTTTTTCAACTTCTCCAGATAGGGGATGACCACCGTCAGAAGCTCGAGAATAATGGAGGCGCTGATGTATGGCATGATACCAAGGGCCATCACAGACATCTGGCTGAGGGCGCCGCCCGAAAACATATCGAACAGCCCGAAAAGAGTCCCCTGGCGCGCGTCGAAAAAGGCTGCCAGCGCGGCTCCATCTATCCCCGGCGTCGGGATGTGGCATCCGATTCGGTACACGGTGAGCATCAAGAGCGTGAAGAAAATCCTCTTTTTGAGCTCCGGTATTTTGGGTATGTTCTGAAAACCACCGAGCAACTCGGACCTCCCATCTAGATGACCACGATCTTGCCGCCTGCAGCCTCTATTTTTTCTCTGGCCGTTCCACTCACGCTGTGCACTTTCACCACCAACGGACTCTTAACCTCACCCAGGCCCAGGAGCTTCACACGATCCGTGCGAGCCTTGATCAACCCGGCCTGCTTGAGCACTTCCAGATCCACGCTGGAGTTTGCCTCAAAGCGATCCAGATCCTTGAGGTTCACAATGTGGTAAGGCTGCATGAAAATGTTCTTGAAGCCTCGCTTGGGGAGCCGTCTGTGTATAGGCATTTGGCCGCCCTCGAAACCTCGCCCGACTCCTCCCCCGGAACGGGATTTCTGCCCTTTATGCCCGCGACAGGCGGTCTTTCCATGTCCTGAACCCGGACCTCTTCCCACTCTTTTTCTTTTCTTTTTCGAACCCGCAGCGGGTGACAGCTCATGGATTTTCATCATCGCATCTCAATGAATCTTCAACAGGAACACAACCTTGTTGATCATTCCCCTTATAGCAGGGGTGTTTTCCAGTTCCACTGTTTTGTGCATCCTTGTCAAGCCTAAGCCTCTCAAGGTTTCACGTATCTTCTTTTTCCTGCCAATGCCGCTCTTAACCAGAGTTACCTTGATCGTATCAGTCATGGTTCACGCTCTTCCGCAACAAATGCTCTCATCTCTTCCGGACTGCCGCCTATTGGCTCATCAGTTCCGCCACCGTCTTGCCTCTTCTGCGAGCCATTTCATCAGGATTCCGCAAACCGCGTAATCCCGCGATCGTTGCACTCACAATATTATGACGGTTATGGGAGCCGAGGCACTTCGTGAGAATGTTCTGAATGCCGGCGGCCTCCAGAACTGCACGAACCGCGCCGCCTGCAATCAAGCCCGTTCCTGGCCCTGCAGGTTTCAAAAGCACACGGCCCGCTCCCCATTCTCCGATCACTTCGTGGGGGATCGTCGTATCCACGATGGGAACCGCTCTCATATCGCTCCTCGCTTTATCGATGCCCTTCCTGATCGCATCGGGCACTTGGTTTGCCTTTCCAAGACCGCTGCCAACCATCCCTTTGCCATCCCCCACAACGACAATGGCGCTGAAGCTAAATCGCCGGCCTCCCTTCACAACCTTGGCCACACGGCTAATGTGTACCACCTTCTCGATTAACTGAATCTCATCGTCTTCCTTGTACAATGAATCTCTCCCCCTGGATTTTCCATCCTTCATAGTCAGTTCTCACATCAAGCGTAAATTCAGAAATCCAAGCCTTGTTCTCGTGCGGCCTCAGCAAGAGCCTTGACACGACCATGATACAAAAATCCATTTCGGTCAAAGACCACTTTTTTGATTCCCTTTTTGATTGCTCTGTCGGCAAGGGCGGCTCCCACGGCAGCAGCGCCTTGTTTATTCCCCCCGTTGATTCCGAGGTTGCGCAAATCCTTGGAAAGAGAAGAAGCCTCCACAACGGTCTTGCCCGTCGTGTCGTCTATCAGCTGAGCATAAACGTGTTTTATGCTCCTGAAAACACACAAACGAGGCCTGTCCGTCTCACCGCGGATTCTCTTCCTCACTCTTCTCTGTCGTCTCAGCCTAGCCTCAACTCTCCGAACAGCACCCATACCCCACCAGCCTCTTCATCATTCTTATTGTTCTATTTTGAGCCGGCTTTCCCGGCCTTCTTTCGGATGACCTCGTTTGCGTACCGAATCCCCTTTCCCTTATAGGAATCAGGGGCCCTGAAATTCCGGATCTTGGCCGCCACCCTGCCAAGCAGCTCCTTATCAATGCCCGCCAAGACCATTCTGGACTTATCCACCCTCGCGTCTATTCCATCCGGCAAATCGAATCTCACCGGATGTGAATACCCGAGATGCAAAACGGCTGTTCGATCCTTCACTTCCGCCCTGTATCCGACACCGACAATCTCCAACACTCTCTCGAACCCTTGGGTCACACCTGTAACCATGTTGGCCGCGAGAATCCTGAACAGCCCGTGAAGGGACTTCGCTTCCTTCGTTTCCTCAGATACGGAGACCGTCATCTGATCACCATCCACGCTGACGCGAACCCCTGGATGTATCCATTGCTCCAGTTCTCCCTTCGGGCCCTTCACCCTGAGGATGTCCCCATCAATGTGAACCTTCACGTCCTTCGTCAGCGGAATAGGCTTCTTGCCTATACGAGACATCGAAAACCTCCGATTATTTCTCCCTCAAATACCGGGAAGGAAAGCTCCATCATCCTTTCTGAGAGCGCTTACTTCTACCACACGGCACAGATGAGTTCGCCGCCCTGTCTCATCTTCCTTGCATCGCGATCGGTCATGACACCCTTGGAAGTAGATACCACGTTGATCCCATAGCCGTTCAACACCGTGGGAATTTCATCGTATCCTCGATAAACCCGGCAGCTTGGTTTGCTCACTCTCTTGATCCCCTGGATCACGCATGCCCCTTCTTCGTCGTACTTCAGAAAAACCCTGATCAGCCTCTGCCGGCCGTCCGAGATGATTTTCACGTTCTTGATATATCCCTCGCCTTTTAGAACCTGCGCGATATTGACCTTGATTTTCGAACACGGAATATCAACGGTCTCGTGGGAAGCCCTAGCGGCATTCCTTATTCTTGTCAACATGTCGCTGATTGGATCCGTCATGGCCTATACCCCTTTTTTCATTTTCCTGAACCGATCAGGCTACCAACTTGACTTTACCACTCCGGGGATTTCACCCCTGGATGCCAGAGCCCTGAAACAGATTCGACAGAGTCCAAATTTCCTCAAGAAAGCTCTGGGCCTTCCACAGACGGGGCATCTATTGTACCGACGGGTCGAAAACTTCTGCTTTCTCTGGGCCTTAATCGTAAGCGCTTTTTTCGCCAAGATAGTCTCCTTATGAACTCCGGAAAGGCATCCCCAATTGTTTTAACAGATAAAACCCTTCTTCATCCGTCTTCGCAGTTGTGACGATGGAAGCATTGAGGCCCTTGATTTTATCAATCTTATCATAGTTGATCTCCGGGAAAGTAATATGCTCCCTCATACCGATGGTGCAATTGCCACGACCGTCGAAGATCTTATCGGAAAGGCCTCTGAAATCCCTGACCCTGGGCAGGGCCGCGTTGAAGAGCTTATCCAGGAAATCGTACATCCTGTCGTTTCGTAATGTCACCATACACCCGATGGGCATTCCCTGCCGAAGTTTGAATCCGGCAATCGATCTCTTCGCTTTCGTCACGATCGCTCTTTGACCCGCGATGATTGTAAGCTCTTCGACGGCCGAGTCCAGAATCTTAATGTTTTGTATGGCTTCGCCCAATCCCATGTTCAAAACCACCTTTACCAGGCGCGGGACCGCCATGATGGATTTGTATCCAAACTCCTTTATCATGGCTGGGACCGCTTCTTCCTTATACTTCACCTTCAGCCGAGACAACTCCGCCTCCCCAACATTCCTCTGATGTATCCATTCTGCCCCTGGATATGCGTCTTCTCACTCATCCAGGGATTCGCCGCATTTCTTACAGACCCGGACCTTTGAACCATCTTCGAGCCGACGCGTTCCCACCCTCGCGGGCTCGGTGCACTTGTTGCAAACGATCATCACATTGGAGACGTTTAAGGGCGCCTCCTTCTCAATGATCCCCCCTTTGGCAGTTTTTGCGCTGGGCCTGGCGTGTCTTTTCACCATATTGACCTTTTCCACAATAACGCGTCTCTTTTCCGAATCCACTTTCAAGACACTGCCGATCTTGCCTCTTTCTTTTCCTGCAAGAACGATCACCTTATCATTTTTTTTGATCTTCAAATGTTTGTTCGTCACTTCTGTTGCCCCCAATTCCAGGCATTTTTCTGAGAAATCAAAGCACCTCCGGAGCCAAGGACACGATCTTCATGAAATTCTTAGCCCTGAGTTCCCTGGCCACGGGGCCAAAAATCCTCGTTCCAATAGGTTCCCTTTGCTGATTGATCAACACCGCTGAATTATCATCAAATTTGATGTAGGATCCATCGGGTCTGGCGATCTCCTTTGCGGTTCTTACAACCACGGCGCGAACCACGTCGCCTTTCTTGACTTTGGAATTGGGAATGGCTTCTTTTACCGCTGCAACGATGATATCCCCCACACTTGCATATCGTTTCTTGGAACCCCCCAGCACTCTGATGCAGGAGACGGCTTTGGCTCCTGAATTGTCGGCCACCCTCAATCTCGTTTCGGTCTGTATCATGTTTCCGGCTCCGTACCAGCACTACTTCAAGATTCGATGTCAGCACCCTTGGCTTGATTGACGACCTCGATCACGCGCCATCTCTTTCTCCTGCTGATAGGTCGAGTCTCGATAATTTTCACCTTGTCTCCGATCCCGCATCTGTTTTCAGGGTCATGGGCCATATACTTTGCATGCCTTTTGAGGTATTTCTTGTAGGTCTGGTGTTTGGTCAACCGCTCCACCAAAACCAATGCACTCTTATCCATCTTGTTGCTGACAACGGTCCCTATCAGCCTCTTGCGCAATCCCCGCTCTGCCATCACGACCTCGTTCCATTTGTCTGCCCTCGAGAGATTTCCATTCCTCGAAGCACTGTCTTTACGCGCGCCAATTCTCTTCTTGTCTTGGGCAGCATGGCTGTGTTGCCCAACTGTCCTGTTTTTTTCTGGAATCGCAGGTTGAAAAGTTCCTGCTTCAGTTCTTTTTCCTTCTCTCCAAGTTCTTCAATCGTCAGCTCTCTCAGCTCCTTCGCTTTCATGGCCCTAAGATCTCCGGGTTACAAATTTTGTGGCAAATGGAAGCTTATGGCCGGCCAAACGGAAGGCCTCCTCCGCGACATTTTCAGGCACACCCTCCAGTTCATAGAGGATTCTTCCCGGCTTCACCACAGCCACCCATGCTTCAGGAGCACCTTTCCCTTTACCCATCCTGGTTTCCGCCGGCTTTTTGCTGATCGGTTTGTCCGGAAAGACTCGAATCCAGATTTTGCCCCCTCGTTTCACATGTCTGGTGATGGCAATTCGTGCCGCCTCTATCTGCTGGGCGCTCATACGCCCGCATTGCAAGGCCTTCAAACCATAATCACCGAAGTTCAAGGTGTTTCCACGAAAGGCCGCGCCTCTCATCCTGCCCTTCTGTTGCTTGCGATATTTGACTTTCTTAGGACTAAGCATAAGACATTCCTATCCTTCTCTTTCTCTGTCCGGAAGAATCTCACCCTTGAAAATAATCACCTTGACTCCGATCACTCCGTACGTGGTGAATGCCTCGGCAAATCCATAGTCGATATCGGCCCTGATCGTGTGCAGCGGCACCCTTCCCTCCCGATACCATTCGCGACGGGCCATCTCTGCACCGCCGAGTCTGCCGCCGCAAGCGATCTTGATGCCCTGCGCACCAAATCTTAATGCCGAACCCACCGCCTTCTTCATCGCTCGCCTGAACGCAATGCGCCGGACCAACTGTAAAGCCACGTTTTCAGCGACCAACTGCGCCTCAACCTCAGGCTTTCTCACTTCCTGTATGTCGAGGATGACCTCTCGACCCACATGTCTCTCCAAGTCCCTCTTGATCCGCTCGATTTCCGCGCCCTTTTTGCCTATTACGATACCGGGCCTGGCCGTATGAATACGCACGCGAATCTTGCTCGCTGCTCTTTCAATCTCTATTTTCGCCACCCCGGCTTGAAACAGTCCTTTTTTCAGGAACTTTCGGATCTTGAAGTCTTCCAGGACGAAACCGGCGTACTCTTTCCCCGCAAACCATCTCGAATCCCAGTTTCTATGAACGCCCAATCGAAAACTGATCGGATTGACCTTTTGTCCCAATGCGCACCTCCCGCTCGGTCATGAAAGCAGATCGTTCAAAATGGCCGACGCGACCCGGCAATGACCTTATGACAATTCCCCTCACGACAATTCATCCAAAACAACAGTTAAATGGCTGGTTCTCTTTCTGATTCTCGTCGCTCGACCAAGAGCCCTCGGCCGCCACCGTTTCAGGGTGGGCCCTTCATCCGCATAAACTCTCTTGATGTATAGGGAGTCCACATTTGTGCCGGAATTCTGCTCCGCATTGGCGACTGCCGAACGAATGACTTTTTTGAGGATATGCGCCCCCTTTTGCGGCGCGAAGGAAAGCATGTTCATCGCCTCCTCAACCCTCTTCCCCCGAACCTGATCCATCACCAAACGGATCTTTCGGGGCGAAATCCTCACAAATCTTGCTAGCGCCCTCGTTTCCATTTTAAGTATCTATCCTGGATATTTTCCGGTTATTTCTTACCCTTCAGTCTTGTTTTTTTATCTCCCGCATGTCCGAAAAAAGTCCTTGTAGGGGAAAATTCACCCAGCTTGTGTCCCACCATGTCTTCCGTGACAAAAACAGGCAGAAACTTTTTCCCGTTGTGGACCGCAAAAGTCATTCCAACAAATTCCGGAAGAATAGTGGACCTGCGCGACCATGTCTTAATGATCTTCCTGCTCTGGGCTTCGTTTGCCTTGTTCACTTTCTCCATCAAATGTCCATCAACAAACGGCCCCTTTTTCAACGATCGTGGCAAAGATTGTCCTCCTCATGCTTCACTTTCTTAAGCAGTCCCATTTTCGAGAACGCCCCCATGGAACGGTTGGATCTCTTACTTCCGTCTCTTCACGATGAGTCTGTCACTCGCCTTTCTCACCCTGGTCCTAAATCCCTTGGTGGGGACGCCCCATGGGGTAACCGGATGACGACCTCCTGAAGACTTCCCCTCACCCCCGCCGTGGGGATGGTCCACCGGATTCATCGCCACACCTCTCACGCTCGGCCTCTTGCCGAGCCACCGACTCCTTCCAGCCTTCCCGATAGTGATGTTTTCGTGGTCAAGATTCCCCACTTGCCCGATAGTGGCCTTGCACTCCTGGAGAACCATGCGCACCTCACCCGAGGGAAGTTTGATCTGAGCATACTTTCCTTCTTTGGCCATCAGCTGAGCATAGTTCCCTGCACTCCTTACGAGTTGTCCTCCATGGCCCACATTCAGTTCGATATTATGGATCGTGGTGCCTAAGGGAATTTCTCTCAAAGGAATGGCATTGCCGGGCCTGATTTCCGAACCCCGCCCTGAAATGACCTGATCTCCCACCTTGAGCTTATGAGGAGCAAGGATGTAACGCTTTTCACCGTCCGCATAGTTCAGAAGGGCGATATTTGCCGAGCGGTTGGGATCATATTCAATGGAGGCCACCCTGGCAGGGATTCCGTCCTTGTCGCGCTTGAAGTCGACGATCCGATACTGTCTCTTATGCCCGCCACCCCTCTGAAACGCAGTGGTGCGTCCCATGGTGTTTCTGCCACCCGTCTTCTTGATCGGTCTAAGCAGGCTCTTTTCAGGCTTCTTTCGGGTGATTTCTTCGAATGTGGAAGTGGTATAGAACCTTCTTCCCGGCGTTGTAGCCTTATGCGTCTTAATGCCCATATTCTCCCCGCAACCTCTCCCTGTATCCTGGAATGACTACATTCCCTCGAAAAACTCGATGCTTTCCCCCGGGGCCAGCTTCACAATGGCCTTCTTCCAATCAGGCCTTTTGCCCACATTTCTTCCCATTCGACGCTTTTTGCCGTGCACAGTCATCACCTTGACGTCCAAGACCTTTTTCTTGAAGAGACGCTCCACAGCCTTCCTGATTTCCACCTTATTTGTCCGCTTATGCACCCTAAAAGACACCTGGTTATGGGCTTCCTTCTGCAGGTTCGACTTCTCGGTGATGTGCGGCTCTCTGATGACCTGATAGATATCCACTACGAAACCAATGCCTCCTCTATTCTTTGTACCGCAGGTTGCTCCAGAAAAAGATGATCATATTTCAATATATCGTGGACATTGAGTCCCTGATATCGCATCACTTTCACCCATGGAACGTTGTTGGAGGACTTCTCAAGGGAAACTGATTTGTCATGAGTTACGATCAACGCCTTGTTCACTTCGAACAACTTCATGATGTCCACAAATGCCCTCGTCTTGATTTCAGGAAGGCTAAAATCATCAACCACGATAAGGTGCGCTCTTTGCGCCTTATCCGATAGGGCCATCTTCAACGCCGCCTTTCTCACTTTCTTGGGAACCCTGTGCGTATATTTGCGGGGAACGGGACCGAAAATCACGCCTCCACCCCGCCTTGTGGGAGAGGCGGCGGAGCCCGCTCTCGCACGACCTGTTCCCTTCTGCCGATAGAGCTTTCTACTGGAAGCTTTCACATCCGACCGGCTCTTGACGGCCGCGGTTCCGGCCCTCCGGTTGTTGAGCTGGCCTACGACAACCTGGTGAAGCACGTGCGACTTTACAGGAACATTGAAGATTTCTTCCTTCAATTGGAGCTCAGAAACCTTCTCTTTTTGTAGGTTGTAAACATCCACCACCTTCATCTCGCGCCTCTGCTTCTTCTAGCCCTGTTCAGGCTTTGCGAATTTCGATCACACTGTTGCGGGCTCCCGGCACAGCTCCTCTGACCACCAACACGTCGCTTTCAGCTCTGACATCGATGACCTTGAGGTTTTTAACGGTGACACGCTCAAATCCCTTTCTTCCAGGGAGTTTTTTCCCTTTCACCACCCTCCCGGGACTTGCGCTGGCTCCAATAGATCCAGGGACCCTATGGGATCGGCATCCGTGCGTATCTTTTCCCCCGGAAAATCCCCATCTCTTCGTGACCCCGGCGAACCCTCTACCCTTACTGAGACCGCTCACGTGAACCAGGTCACCGGCCTGGAAAACATCCGTCTTGATCTCCTGTCCGAGCTCAAAGGCTTCCGGATCTTCCACGGGGATCTCTTTAAGATGGGCGAAACATCTGCCCCCCACCGCTCGGAAATGTCCCCGCAAAGGTTTATTCACGCGGTTTTCCTTCCGAGACTCGTACCCTATCTGGATCGCGTCGTAGCCATCCCTCTGCCGGGTCTTTTTCTGTATCACCACACAGGGTCCGATACTCAAGACCGTCACGGGAACCGATTTGCCCTGTTCAACGAAATATCTCGTCATACCCAATTTTTTGCCCAAAAGCTTATTCACCATGGGTACTTCACTCCAAATCTACCGGTGTTGCGCCAAGGCCGTCACAGTTTGATCTCCACGTCCACGCCAGCGGCCAAATCCAGTTTCATGAGCGCATCAACCGTCTGCTGCGTCGGCTCAAGGATATCGAGCAAACGTTTGTGCGTCCTGATCTCGAACTGCTCTCTGGACTTCTTGTCCACGTGAGGAGACCTCAAAACGCAAAATTTGTTAATCACGGTGGGAAGTGGGATAGGTCCTGCAACTCTGGCCCCCGTCTCCCTGGCCGTTTGAACAATTTCCATCGCAGACTGATCCAGCAATTTGTGATCGTATGCTTTCAGTCGGATTCGAATCTTTTGATTGGTTATCATCTGACACCCCTACTCGATGATATCACTGATGACGCCGGCCCCTACCGTTTTTCCCCCTTCGCGAATCGCAAATCTCAACTCCTTCTCCATCGCGATCGGCATGATCAGATTCACCTCCAGGTTCACATTGTCACCAGGCATCACCATCTCGACCCCTTCAGGTAACGTCACTACCCCGGTCACATCCGTCGTCCTGAAATAAAACTGCGGCCGATACCCGTTGAAAAACGGCGTATGCCGTCCACCCTCCTCCTTCGTCAGAATGTACGTCTCCGCCCTGAACTTCGTGTGCGGCGTTATCGAACCCGGTTTCGCCACCACTTGACCTCGCTCCACCTCGTCTCGCTTTATCCCCCTCAACAACACCCCAATGTTGTCCCCAGCTTGACCCTGATCCAAAACCTTCCGAAACATCTCCACCCCAGTACATACCGTCTTCGCCGTCTCACGAATCCCAACAATCTCAACTTCTTCCCCAACCTTGATCACCCCGCGCTCAACCCTGCCCGTCACAACCGTACCACGCCCCGAGATACTAAACACATCCTCTATCGGCATCAAAAACGGCTTCTCCGTGTCCCGTATCGGCTCCGGTATGTATCCGTCTATCGCATCCATCAACTCAAATATCGGCTTCACATCCTCAGAATTCACATCGTCACTCTCCAGAGCCTTCAGCGCACTCCCACGAATAATCGGAATATCATCCCCAGGAAATTCATACTTCGATAAAAGCTCCCTCAACTCCAATTCCACCAGCTCAATCAGCTCCTCGTCGTCCACCATGTCACACTTGTTCAAAAAAACCACAATGCTCGGAACCCCCACTTGACGCGCTAACAATATATGCTCCCGCGTCTGCGGCATCGGACCATCATCCGCACCCACCACCAATATCGCTCCATCCATCTGCGCAGCACCCGTAATCATGTTCTTAATGTAATCCGCATGACCCGGACAATCCACATGCGCATAATGCCTCTTCCCAGTCTGATACTCCACATGCGCCGTCGCTATCGTTATCCCCCGCGCCTTCTCCTCAGGCGCCTTGTCTATCGCATCAAATGGCACATACTCCGCAAGACCCTTCTTCGCTAAATGCTTCGTAATCGCCGCAGTCAAGGTCGTCTTCCCATGATCAATGTGCCCTATCGTCCCCACGTTCACGTGCGGCTTCGTCCTCTCAAACTTCTTCTTGGCCATCTCCTTCCTCCTTCACAGTGCATTACCCAAGCGGCGTTGTTTCCGGCATATCTCCCTTGGCGAAGTTGATCAAAATCAATCTACCAGCGATAATGAGCAAAAGCCTTATTGGCCTCGGCCATCTTGTGCGTATCTTCCTTCTTTTTGACCGCCGTCCCTCTTCCATTGGCGGCATCAATGATTTCACCGGCCAGTTTGGCGGCCATCGTCTTCTCGCCTCTTCCTTTGGCATAGCTAATCAGCCAACGAATACTCAGTGCCTGTCTTCTGGACGGCCGAACCTCCGTAGGGACCTGGTAGGTGGACCCACCAACCCGCCTGGATTTCACCTCCACCGCGGGTTTCACATTCTCTACAGCTTTCTGGAACACAGCTAGCTGGCTCTGTTTGCTCTTGTCCCCGACGATATCCAGAGCTCCGTACAGGATCGACTGCGCAACGCTTTTCTTGCCCCTGCTCATCAGGTTGTTGATGAATTTCGCGACAAGCAAATTGTTGTACCTCGGGTCCGGTTTCACCTCTCTTTTTTCGATGACTCTTTTCCTCGGCATAAAAACTCTCCTAACAGTGGGGACAGAGCGGTTAAAAAGCTCTTCTAGCGTTTTTTCATCCAGAAATGTCCTTGGCTTCAAAGCCCTTTCGGTTTCTTGGCCCCGTACTTGGACCGACCCTGTCGACGATCATCCACACCGGTTGTGTCCATCGTCCCTCTGATGATGTGGTAGCGTACTCCGGGGAGATCCTTTACTCGCCCGCCCCGTATGAGGACCACCGAGTGCTCCTGCAGGTTATGACCAACGCCGGGGATATAGGAAGTCACCTCAATTCCATTGGTCAGTCTCACCCGGGCAACCTTTCGAAGAGCGGAATTGGGTTTCTTTGGCGTCGTTGTGTAGACCCTCACGCAAACACCCCTCTTTTGGGGAGCACCCTGAAGGGCGGGAGTCTTGATCTTTTTCTTCGGTTTGCTACGGCCTTTTCTAACAAGCTGGTTGATGGTCGGCATAACGCCTCCTGTGCTCCTTCATTTCGTCTGGTTTTCGAGCCGCAAAATCAGTCCTTATATTCCTTATCCAACTCATTGTCAAGACCTTTTAAAGCTCTTCCTCGTCTAATTTTCCACCCCAGCCGCTTCAATGTCCCGGTATGCCTTTACCCCGGTACCGGCAGGAACCAAACGGCCCATAATCACATTTTCCTTCAAACCCTTCAGGTGGTCTATTCTTCCGGCAACGGCAGCATCGGCTAAAACCTTGGTGGTTTCCTGAAAGGACGCTGCTGCGATGAAGCTTTCCGTGCTGAGGGAAGCCTTGGTAATTCCAAGCAGCACAGGCTCCGCAGTTGCCGGTTTTCCTCCTCCCTCTACAATTTTTCTGTTCTCCTCTTCAAAACGCCACTTCTCCACAAACTCTCCCAGCAGAAACTGGGAATCCCCCGCGTGGGTCACGCTGACCTGTCGCAGCATTTGCCTGACGATCGTTTCGATGTGTTTGTCGTTGATTTTCACGCCCTGGAGCCGATAGACCTCCTGCACCTCATCGACCAGGTATTTTGCCAGCTCTTTGATGCCTCGAATCCGCAAAATGTCATGTGGGTCCACAGAACCATCCATGAGCGGTTCACCTGCCCTCACATAGTCCCCTTCTAAAACGCTGACGTGCTTCCCTCTCGCAATAAAATACTCCACCGGTTCGCCCACATCAGGAGTGATCATCATTTTTCGCTTGCCCTTGGTGTATTTTCCAAAGGATACAACGCCATCGATCTCACTGATAATCGCCGCCTCCTTAGGCTTTCTTACTTCGAACAATTCCGCAACTCGAGGCAAACCACCTGTAATATCCTTCGTTTTTGTTGTCTCCCGAGGGATTTTCGCGAGGATGGTCCCCGGGCCTACCAAGTCTCCTTCATTGACCAGGATAACCGCACCCACCGGGAGATGATAGCGCGCCTTAGTCTTTGTTCCTTCGGGTTCGAGGTCTTTGATGGAGATTCGAGGCCTGATGTCCGCATCGCGGGGCTCGACGATCACCCTGCTGATCTTGCCGGTAACCTTGTCCCTTTTCTCCCGCATGCTGAGACCTTCCTGGATCCCTCCGAATTTAATGATTCCGTTGACCTCCGTCATGATCGGGATGGTGAAGGGATCCCACTCCGCCATCACCTGATCCGGTTTCACTTTCTCTCCGTCACGAACCCTCAAGGTCGCACCATAGATAATCGGATACCGTTCGATCTCTCTTCCTCCCTTGCCGGTAATCGCGATCTCTCCGTTGCGGTTCATGACGACCAGATTTCCCTCATCCGTTTCGACCGTCTTGAGGTTGAGAAATTTCACCTGGCCTTGATTTCTAGGCTGGATGGTGGTCTGCTCCACTCGCTTGCTGGCCGTCCCCCCGATGTGAAACGTCCTCATGGTGAGCTGGGTTCCCGGCTCGCCGATCGACTGGGCCGCAATAATTCCCACCGGTTCTCCGATATTGACCTCGTGGCCATGGGCAAGATCTCTTCCGTAACATTTTTTACAGATGCCCCGCTTCGCGTCACAAGTCAAAACAGAGCGGATTTTCACCCTTTCCAGTCCCGCATCCTCTATCCTGTCCACCTTGTCTTCGTCGATCTCCTCGTTTGCCGCCACGAGCAGTTCGCCGGTCACCGGATCGTAGACATCTTGGAGAGCCACGCGCCCGAGAATCCGCTCTCCAACCCTTTGGAGAATTTCACCTCCCTCCACAAGCGCATCCACCCAAATGCCATCGGTGGTGCCACATTCTTCTTCTGTGACCACGGCATCTTGCGCCACATCCACAAGCCTGCGGGTGAGGTAACCCGAGTTAGCGGTTTTCAGGGCGGTATCGGCCAGTCCTTTTCTTGCCCCATGGGTCGAAATAAAGTACTGCAGAACGGTCAGGCCCTCGCGGAAATTGGAGGTAATGGGTGTTTCGATAATTTCGCCGGACGGCTTAGCCATCAATCCTCTCATCCCGGCCAGCTGTCTCATCTGATCCTTGCTTCCCCTGGCACCGGAGTCTGACATCATATAAATGGGATTGAAGCTTGTGACCGTGGCGGATTTCTTACCGGGCCCTTGAACCACATCTGCCGCCATTTCCCTCATCATCTCGCCGGCTACATCTTCAGTGGCTTGAGCCCAGATGTCCACCACCTTGTTGTATTTTTCTCCGTCCGTAATGAGCCCGCTCACGTACTGGTCATTGATCTTCTTCACCTCTCGTTCCGCCTTCTCCAGGATTTCTCCCTTGCGCGAAGGCACTGTCATGTCGTTCATGGAGATGGAAATCCCCGAAAGCGTCGCGTACTTATATCCGATGTCTTTCAGCCTGTCTGCCAGAATAACCGTTGCTTTTATGCCCGCTCTGCGATGGGACTCATTGATCAGAGTGCGCAACTGCTTTTTTCCCATCAGGTCGTTGACCAGAGAAAACGGAAGGGTCTTCGGCACAATCTCGTATAGCAACACCCGACCGGTGGTGGTGTCTTGGATCTTTCCATCCATTCTCACCTTGATTGAGGCGTGCAAATCTAGCTCTCCGGCATCGAAAGCGATTCTCACCTCCTCGCAGTCGGAGAAAATCCTTCCTTCCCCCTTTGCAAAAGGTCTGTCCCGCGTCATGTAATAAATCCCCAGGACAATATCCTGACTGGGAACGATAATGGGTTCGCCATGGGCGGGCGAGAGGATATTGTTGGTGGACATCATCAATACCCTGGCCTCGATCTGCGCCTCGATGGACAACGGCACATGGACGGCCATCTGATCGCCGTCGAAGTCGGCGTTGAAGGCGGTGCATACCAGCGGATGAAGCTGAATGGCTTTGCCTTCAATGAGGATGGGTTCAAAGGCTTGGATTCCCAAACGATGCAACGTGGGGGCCCGGTTCAACAGGATACAATACTCCCTGACCACCTCATCCAGGGCATCCCAAACCTCTGGAGTCTCTCTCTCGACCAATTTTTTTGCACTCTTGATCGTTGTCACGAGGCCCTTCTCATCCAGTTTATTGTAGATAAAGGGCTTAAAGAGCTCCAGGGCCATCTTTTTCGGAAGCCCACACTGATGCAAGCGCAGATCGGGCCCGACAACGATCACGGTCCGGCCGGAATAGTCCACGCGTTTTCCGAGCAGATTTTGACGAAACCTTCCCTGTTTCCCTTTCAGCATGTCACTCAAGGACTTGAAGGGTCGCTTATTTGCACCGGTTACAACCTTGCCCCTTCTTCCGTTGTCAAACAACACATCCACCGACTCTTGGAGCATCCTCTTCTCGTTTCTCACAATGATATCGGGTGCGTTCAGCTCCAAAAGCCGTTTCAATCTGTTGTTGCGATTAATCACTCGCCGGTAAAGGTCATTCAAATCAGAGGTGGCGAACCGGCCACCGTCCAGAGGAACAAGTGGCCTCAGATCGGGTGGCAAGACGGGGATGACGTCCATGATGGTCCATTCCGGCCGATTCCCCGACTCTTTAAACGCATCAATGACTTTTAACCGCTTCGCCAGTTTTCTGCGTTTTGCATCCGATCTGGTCTCCAGCATCTCAAATCGAAGGGCATTGGAGAGCTCTTCCAAGTTGAGACATCGCAGCATAGCCTGAATGGCTTCGGCTCCAATCCCCGCCTCAAATCTCCCCCCGTAATCTTCTCTGGCCTGCTGGAGCTGTTCATCGGTAAGCAGGGTCCCTTTTCCGAGGGGGGTGTCTTTCGGATCGATTACGATATAGGACTCGAAATAGAGGACACGTTCCAAATCCTTCAGGGTCAAATCCAATAAATTGCCGACCTTGGAAGGAAGACATTTCAAAAACCAAATGTGCGCCACAGGGGCTGCGAGCTCGATGTGTCCCATGCGTTCTCGGCGGACCTTGCTCTGAATCACCTCCACCCCGCACTTTTCACAGACGATCCCCCTGTGCTTCATGCGTTTGTATTTTCCGCAGTTGCATTCGTAGTCTTTGATGGGCCCAAAGATCTTGGAACAGAAAAGCCCGTCGCGTTCTGGCTTGAAGGTCCTGTAATTGATCGTCTCGGGCTTCTTGACCTCACCAAAAGACCACTCCCGGATTTTCTCAGGCGATGCCAGAGAAATCTTAACTGCGTTGAAACTCGATGGATCCTTCGGCTTTGTAAAGAAACTGTATAATTCCTCCAATGCCTTGCTCCCCCCTAAATTTAAGTAATTTTCACGGCTACGTGGTCAAACAACGAAGACGGCAAAACAGGCACAAACGTAAAGCAAGTTGAAAAATCCAGCCATTCGCCATTGAACCACCACGCTCATGCTTGACTGTCCTCAAAAAGCTGAATTTCCAGGCCAAGACTTTGAAGCTCCTTCATAAGGACCTTGAAGGATTCCGGCAACCCAGCTTCCAGTACATTGTTTCCTTTGACGATTCTTTCATACATGCGGGTTCTGCCAGCCACGTCATCGGATTTGACGGTCAAGAACTCCTGCAACGAGTAAGCAGCCCCGTACGCCTCCATAGCCCACACTTCCATTTCTCCCAGCCTTTGACCTCCGAATTGAGCCTTCCCACCCAAAGGTTGCTGTGTCACAAGCGAGTAGGGTCCGATGGAACGAGCATGGAGCTTGTCATCCACCAGATGATGGAGTTTCAGAATATACATGACGCCAACGGTGATCTTCCGGTCAAAAGGTTCACCGGTTCTTCCATCATAAAGCACGGTCTGGCCGGTAACCGGTAAGCCGGCCTCCTCCAGGCATCGCTTAATTTCATCCTCTTTGGCCCCATCGAAAACCGGTGTCGCCATGGGGATTCCATCCTTCATGGAATCCGCCTGTTTTATCAAATCCTCGTTGGATAATTTTTCAAAAGATGCTCGGTATTCCTCTTCTGAGAACACCCTTCTGAGCTTCTCCCTGACCTCCCTCACCTCCATCTTTCGGATCATTTCTCCCATCTGTCTACCCAATTCCCGGGAAGCCCATCCCAGGTGCGTTTCCAGGACCTGCCCCACATTCATCCTCGATGGCACTCCCAGCGGATTGAGGATAATATCCACTGGCGTCCCGTCTGCGAAATAGGGCATGTCCTCAATCGGGAGAATCCTGGACAGGACCCCTTTATTGCCGTGACGACCCGCCATTTTGTCGCCGACAGACAGTTTCCGTTTCACTGCCACATAGGCCTTTACCATTTTGATTACACCCGGAGCCAACTCATCGCCCAGGCTCAATCTTTCTTTTTTGTCTTGAAACAGCTTGTTCACGCGGGTGACCTTGCTCACGTAGCTCGCAACGATGGTCTCTATCCGCTCTATGACATCCATGGAGGTCTTCAAATCCGCGCCAGCCCAGGCTTCAACGGGAATTCGGTCGATATCATCCGGTTTCATGGCCTTGTTGGCAGCCATGAGAACTCGCCGAGTTTCCTTGTGGTGTAACTCGCTCTTCAGTTTCTGACCGACGAGCAGCTCCTTCAGCTTTTCCTTTGCACTCCTTTGAATGACCTCCAGCTCGTCCTGTTGGTCCTTCTCCAGCCGACGCGTTTCTTCGGTTTCGATGGCCAAACTTCGCCGATCCTTTTCCACTCCCCTCCTGGAAAACACCTTGGCATCGATCACAATTCCCTGGACGCCGGGCGGAACTCGCAGGGAGGTGTCCTTCACATCTCCCGCCTTATCGCCGAATATAGCGCGAAGTAGCTTTTCCTCCGGGGAGAGCTGAGTCTCCCCCTTGGGTGTGATCTTTCCAACAAGGATATCACCGGGACCCACTTCAGCACCAATTTTGATGATTCCGCTGTCGTCGAGATTTTTCAGTGCGTCCTCGCCCACATTTGGAATATCTCTCGTGATTTCTTCTTTGCCCAGTTTCGTATCCCGTGAGACGACCTCGAATTCTTCAATGTGGATCGAAGTATAGGTGTCCTCCTTCACCACCCTCTCGCTGATCAGAATGGAGTCCTCGAAATTGTACCCGCCCCATGACATGAAGGCGACCATCACATTGTGCCCCAGCGCCAACTCTCCCAACTCGGAAGACGGTCCATCAGCGATAATCTGGCCTCTTTTTACCCATTCTCCATGCCTAACAATCGGTTTCTGGTTATAGCAAGTGTTCTGATTGGACCTCTTGAATTTAATCAGCTTATAGATCTCCACCTCAGGCTCATCGGTGTCGGCTCCTCCACTGGACCGAATCACGATTCGCGATGCGTCTACGTCTTCCACCACGCCGTCTCTTCTCGCCGCAACTGAAATCCCCGAGTCCCTTGCGACCACGCTTTCTAAGCCGGTTCCAATTAGGGGCGCCTTCGCCTTCAAGAGAGGTACTGCCTGGCGCTGCATATTTGATCCCATCAGCGCCCTGTTGGCGTCGTCATGCTCCAGGAACGGAATCAGAGAGGCGGAGACGCTCACGAGCTGATCGGGCGACACATCCATATACTTCACATCCTGAACGGAGGACTTGTCCGCCTCCCCCTCGATACGAACGGCCGCCTCTTCCCTTATGAATCGGCCTTCCGGGTCCAGGGGAGCGTTGGCCTGGGCAATGGGGAATCGCTTTTCGTCGAGGGCGGACAGGTATTCGATGTTCCTGGTTGCTCTGCCTTTTTCCACCGTTCTGTATGGGGTTTCGATGAACCCGAATTCGTTCACTCGCGCATATGTACTCAAAGATACGATCAGGCCGATGTTAGGGCCTTCCGGTGTCTCTATAGGACAAATCCTTCCGTAATGGGTTGGGTGAACGTCTCGAACCTCGAATCCCGCTCTCTCCCGGGTCAATCCACCTGGACCCAGTGCACTCAGCCTTCTCTTGTGGGTGACCTCGGAGAGGGGATTGGTCTGATCCATGAATTGGGAGAGTTGACTTGTTCCGAAGAACTCCTTTACCACGGCCGAAACCGGCTTGGAGTTGATCAGGTCATGGGGCATCAAGGTCTCCACTTCCTGGAGACTCATTCGTTCCTTGATGGCTCTTTCCATCCTCACAAGACCGATTCGGTATTGGTTCTCAAGAAGCTCGCCGACCGCCCTTACTCGCCGGTTTCCGAGGTTGTCGATATCATCCACCAGCGCTTCGGCCTGTTTCAGTCTGATCAGTTCCCTCACCGTAGCCAGAATGTCTTCTTTTCTAAGGGTCCGGTGTTCTAAAGGAACCTCCAGATTAAGTCGGTGGTTCAGTTTGAGCCGTCCCACCTTTGATAGATCATAGGTATTGATATTGAAGAAGAGGGTCTTAAAGAAATTATTGGCCACTTCCTGAGTGGGAGGGCTGCTGGGCCTCATTTTCCTGTAGATATCGAGAATCGCCTCGTCGGGCGTATCGATTTTGTCCAAGAGCATGGTGTCCCTGATGGTCGGACTCACATCCTGGGCATCTAAAACCAGGCACTCGACCTCACGGATTCCTTTCGATTGCAGCAGCGCAACCAGGTCTTGATTTAGGCTCTCGTTCCCCTCAATCAAAATCTCGCCCGTCTCCGGGTCCACCAAGTCGTCTGCAAGGACCCGGCCGTAAAGCTCCTCCAATTCAAAGGGGATGTGCGTAATGCCGGCCGTTTGGACCGCCCTCTGGATCTTCTTACTGTATTTTTCTCCTTCCTTTGCCAAGACCTCGCCGGTCTTGGTGTCGACAATATCTCTGCTCAGTTTCTTCTGGGACAAATTCTCGAACTTCGCTTCCAGCAGGCATTCCGTTTTGTCGATGAGGATGGTCTCCGTGTCATAGAAATAACGCAGGATTTCTTTGCTCGAGTACCCGATGGCCTTCATCAGGATCGTAGCAGGGAACTTCCTTCGCCTGTCTATGCGTACAAACAAGACATCCTTAGGGTCAAATTCAAAATCGAGCCAGGAGCCCCTCATGGGGATAATTCGAGCCGAATAAAGCAGCTTCCCGCTCGAATGCGTCTTTCCTTTGTCATGATCGAAGAAAACTCCAGGGGAGCGATGTAACTGACTCACTACCACTCGTTCCGTGCCGTTGACGATGAAGGTCCCCCGGTCCGTCATCATGGGAAGAGTCCCGAAATAAACTTCCTGTTCCTTGATGTCCCTGATGCTCCTGGTCCCGTCTACGCTATCCGTCTCAAACACAACGAGTCGAACCGTCAGTTTCAGGGGAGCCTCATAGGTCATCCCCTTGTTCAGGCAATCCTCTTCGTCGTACTTCACACTTTCAAAACCGTATTTGACGAATTCCAAAGAGCAGGTACCGGCAAAATCCTGAATAGGGAAAACACTGCTCAGTGCCCCCTGAAGTCCCACATCCTGTCTTTTTTCGGCTGGAACCTCCTTCTGAAGAAATCGTTCATAGGAGAGTTGTTGCATTTCGATCAAGTTCGGGATCTCCATGATTTTTGCTATCTTCCCGAATTCTTTTCTTATGCGTCTGCTGGTACCATCTTGCCCTGGCATGGTATCTCCTCAATCATAACGTTTAGAGGACGCGGCGGTCACATCCTCGAATAATTTGTCGCCTTGAACCTCGGCTAAGCCTCCGGCATCCTTGGTTAAAGGCATGAGCTGTGTTCATTTCATGGTCATCTTGTTTTAGAAAACCACCGATGATCCGTCCGGTTTCACACCTGCCCTCATGGGAAATTTTGCCTAAACTGAAACCCCGGGCACAGGATGCCGGTGGCCGGTCACGCTGGTTTCGGCCGTTCCCCACCCGGTCCCGTCATGACGGGACCGGGTGGAAACTTTCCCCGGTGTCCAATTATGGATGGAGTTTCGCCAGCATCCACCGGTGTGAGAATCTATTTCCCGATGGACACGAGCTACTTAATCTCAACCGATGCACCAACCTCTTCCAGTTGAGCCTTGATGCTCTCGGCCTCCTCCTTGGGAATTCCTTCCTTTACAGGACCGGGCACCTCATCCACCAACGCCTTCGCTTCCTTGAGGCCCAGTCCGGTGAGGGCGCGTACAACCTTGATCACCTGGATCTTCTTGTCCCCCACAGAAGACAAAATCACATTGAACTCCGTCTGCTCGGGAGCCTCTTCCTGAGGAGCGGCGGAAGGCGCAGCCGTCACAGCCATAGGAGCGGCGGCGCTCACTCCAAACTTCTCCTCCAGTTCCTTCACGAACTCGGAAAGCTCAAGCACGGTCATATTTGAAATATATTGAATCACATCTTCTCTGCTCATGTTCTCTGCCATATCTATCTTTCCACCTCCGTAATTGTTCACTCCCCATCTGCGGGTTGTGCTTTTTGCTGCTCAATGGCCTTCAATGCATAGAGCAGCTTGGCGATGATCCCGTTTAGTACTCGGACAAGAGAGGTGGGAACGGCCTGCATCGCAGCTAATGCTTGCGCCAGCAGCACATCCCTTCCTGGCAATTCCGCCAATTTCTTTATCCCTTCGGCGTCCATTACCTTGCCAGAAATCTGCCCGCTTTTGATTTTCAGACGTTCAAAGTTTTTGGCGAATCCCACCAGGGTCTTCGCACATCCGGCCACGTCCTCATAAGTGACCGCAATGGCCGAGGGCCCATGCATGTAATCCAGGATCGACGCTGTATCCGTCTGCCGGCTGGCAAGCCTCAAGAGCCGGTTTTTCACCACCTGAAATTCAGCACCCGCCTGTCTCAAATCCCCTCTGAGCCGGCTCATGGTTTCCACATTAAGCCCTTGATAATCAACAAGAAAAGATGCCTTTGCCTGTTCCAGCCGCCGATGCAGAACGTCTACCAATACTTGCTTTTCTTCCTTTTTCATGTTCACCTCCTCTCCGTTCCACATTTCAGATGTCAAAGGCAGAGGCAGCCAATATGAAATCTTGACAGAACTAGTCTCGGTAGGCCTAGATTCTTAAGCCGGAAACGACCATTCTCTGACCGCAGTGGCACCTACTGTCTTTGACTAGAACACACTTTCATTAAAATGAACCGGATGGATACTCCCGCCAAGTAGCCGTCCAATAGAATTCCGCAGACCCATTGATTTCACGGATTCAGAAGGTCTTTGACGTAAACAGGGTCCACCTTAATACCGGGCCCCATAGACGTGGATACTGCGATCCCTCTCACATAAGTCCCCTTGCTCGCGGGAGGCTTCAATCTGAGAACCGTATCCATGAAAGCCGCGATGTTTTGCAGCAGCCTTTCTGATCCGAAAGAGACCTTTCCCATGGGGGCGTGCAGGATGCCCGCCTTTTCCACTTTAAAATCGATCTTTCCAGCTTTGACTTCTTTGACAACTCTGGCTACGTCAAAGGTCACCGTACCAAGCTTAGCATTAGGCATCATGCCCCTCGGTCCAAGAATCCGCCCCAGTTTCCCAACGGCGCCCATCATATCCGGCGTGGCGATCGCCTTGTCGAATTCGAGCCATCCGCTCTGAATTTTCTCGACCAGATCATCTGAACCCACATAATCCGCACCGGCCTCCGCCGCTTCTTTTTCCTTTTCCCCTTTGGCGAAAACCGCGACACGAACTTCCTTGCCCACCCCGTTGGGCAAAACGACGGTTCCTCTCACCATTTGGTCGGCATGTCTGGGATCCACGCCGAGTCTCACAGCCACTTCCACGGTCTCATCGAACTTCGCGTACGCGGATTCCATGGCCAACTGAACAGCCTCCTGAAAACTGTATCTCCTTGTCCGGTCAATTCTTTGAGCGCTTTCTCTGTATTTTTTACCTCTCCCGGCCATACGCTTCTTCCCTTCAGGTAAAACGAAATTTCCTGAGAACGATTTTTCCAGATTGCCGAATACTGCCAGTTTCTCACCCCCAGCCCCGCATTCAGGCAAAGGCGGGAGAGCAGATCGCAGTCTATACGTTCTCACTAATGGTAATGCCCATGCTCCTAGCTGTGCCTTCAACGATCTTCACGGCACTGGCCAAGTCGTACGCATTGAGATCTTCAAACTTCAATTTCGCGATTTCTTCTATTTGCTTTCGAGTAACCCCCCCCACCTTGGTGCGATTTGGCTCGCTGGAACCCTTTGCGATCTTGGCCGCCTGCTTCAACAGAACCGAAGCCGGAGGGGTCTTGGTGATAAACGAAAAAGACCTGTCCGCATAGATCGTAATCACTACAGGAATGATCGTTCCCGTCTGGTCTTGCGTCTTTGCATTAAACGCCTTACAAAACTCCGCAATATTAACCCCATGCTGGCCTAGCGCAGGTCCAATGGGTGGGGAAGGATTCGCCTGGCCACCTTTAACCTGCAATTTCACGGATGCAATCACTTTTTTCGCCATGGTCACTCACCCTCTTAAAGACATTTCACCAAATCTTCGGTCCGACCTGGAGACTTAGATTTTGTTGACCTGTATAAAATCCAATTCCACGGGGGTCGCACGACCGAATATGGTAATCAGTACCCGAAGTTTCTCCTTGTCGGCCTTGACTTCCTCCACGATACCCTGGAAGTTGCTGAAGGGCCCGTCGATGACCCTTACCTCGTCCCCTTCTTCGAAGAGGTATTTCGGTTTGGGTTTGATAACCCCCTCTTCCATCTGCTGGATGATTCGCTCGGCCTCCTCATCGGGAACAGGTGTCGGCTTTACGTCGCCACCCACAAACCCCGTCACTTTCGCCGTGTTTCGCACCGTGTGCCATGTCTCCTCATTGAGGGCCATCTGGACCAAGATGTATCCCGGATAGAATTTCCTCGAAGAGGTTTTCTTTTGGCCCTTTTTAAGCTCCACCACCTGTTCGGTGGGCACTAGGATTTTGCCGAAGCATTCCTCCTGTCTTAGCGCCCTTATGCGTTCTTCCAGATTTTTCTTCACTTTGTTCTCAAAACCCGAATAGGTATGTACGATGTACCACTTCAAATCCACAATGACACCCTTATCGCCCTGAAAAGGTTATTCTCCCACTAGCCCATGATATGCTTGATGATCTTGATTAGACCCAGATCCACCAAACCTAGAAAAAAGGAGACCACAATCACCAGTACGATAACCACGGCGGTGGAGGCTAATAGTTCCTTTCGGGTGGGCCATTTCACTTTCTTGAGCTCTGTCTTTGACTCTCGAAGAAAGTGACCCGCCTTGCTAAGAGAACTCATCGGGGAAAATCCCCCTCCCCCTTTCTTCTCTCCCCCCTTTTTGGGTACAGAACGAGGAGGTTTCTTCATCACCTGTTTTTCCCGGGCCAACTTCCCCTCTGCATCCGGAACCTTGTTAATCTTCGATCCAGATTCCTTCTTTTTCGGAGTCATATTTTTCTTGGATCTCTGGTTGTCTTTCTTCATCTGATTCTCGATTGAGGATTTTCGTCAACGATTTTTGGAAATTCTCACCCCATGCAAAGTGCGGCAAGTCTATCTTTCAGTCGCGCTGCGCTTCTCTCATCAGGCAACGGCGCTTTTTATCGTTCGAGCCCCCGATAAGGTTGACAAAAAATGGCAGGCCAGGAGGGATTCGAACCCCCAACACCCGGATTTGGAGTCCGGTGCTCTAGCCGTTAGAGCTACTGGCCTGCAGTCACGAAGAAGAATTACTTGGTTTCCTTATGAAGGGTGTGCGTCCTGCAAAACGGACAATACTTCTTGAACGCCAGCTTATCCGGTGTCTTTCGCTTGTTCTTGGTCGTCGTGTAATTCCTGTTTTTGCACTGCTCACATGCCAAGGTAATGATGTCGCGCATAGCCTAAACATCTCCCCTTCTTATTCGATGATATCACTGATGACGCCGGCCCCTACCGTTTTTCCCCCTTCGCGAATCGCAAATCTCAACTCCTTCTCCATCGCGATCGGCATGATCAGATTCACCTCCAGGTTCACATTGTCACCAGGCATCACCATCTCGACCCCTTCAGGTAACGTCACTACCCCGGTCACATCCGTCGTCCTGAAATAAAACTGCGGCCGATACCCGTTGAAAAACGGCGTATGCCGTCCACCCTCCTCCTTCGTCAGAATGTACGTCTCCGCCCTGAACTTCGTGTGCGGCGTTATCGAACCCGGTTTCGCCACCACTTGACCTCGCTCCACCTCGTCTCGCTTTATCCCCCTCAACAACACCCCAATGTTGTCCCCAGCTTGACCCTGATCCAAAACCTTCCGAAACATCTCCACCCCAGTACATACCGTCTTCGCCGTCTCACGAATCCCAACAATCTCAACTTCTTCCCCAACCTTGATCACCCCGCGCTCAACCCTGCCCGTCACAACCGTACCACGCCCCGAGATACTAAACACATCCTCTATCGGCATCAAAAACGGCTTCTCCGTGTCCCGTATCGGCTCCGGTATGTATCCGTCTATCGCATCCATCAACTCAAATATCGGCTTCACATCCTCAGAATTCACATCGTCACTCTCCAGAGCCTTCAGCGCACTCCCACGAATAATCGGAATATCATCCCCAGGAAATTCATACTTCGATAAAAGCTCCCTCAACTCCAATTCCACCAGCTCAATCAGCTCCTCGTCGTCCACCATGTCACACTTGTTCAAAAAAACCACAATGCTCGGAACCCCCACTTGACGCGCTAACAATATATGCTCCCGCGTCTGCGGCATCGGACCATCATCCGCACCCACCACCAATATCGCTCCATCCATCTGCGCAGCACCCGTAATCATGTTCTTAATGTAATCCGCATGACCCGGACAATCCACATGCGCATAATGCCTCTTCCCAGTCTGATACTCCACATGCGCCGTCGCTATCGTTATCCCCCGCGCCTTCTCCTCAGGCGCCTTGTCTATCGCATCAAATGGCACATACTCCGCAAGACCCTTCTTCGCTAAATGCTTCGTAATCGCCGCAGTCAAGGTCGTCTTCCCATGATCAATGTGCCCTATCGTCCCCACGTTCACGTGCGGCTTCGTCCTCTCAAACTTCTTCTTGGCCATCTCCTTCCTCCTTCACAGTGCAAATATCTCTTGGCCTGATCTCCACGGTCCTTCCCCTCACGGCTCGGGTTGCCATCAAACCCGACTCAAGCAAGGCAGTCAACGGCTACGGACCGATCGGCTGAGGATGTGCAGCCGGCGCAAAAAACAATAGCCAAAAAAGAAAAAGCTCTGGACTCATGATGGCGAACGCCTAGCCCGTTACTCCTAACAACCCTCTTCATGTGGAGCCCACGACCGGGATCGAACCGGTGAACCTCATCCTTACCAAGGATGTGCTCTACCTACTGAGCTACGTGGGCAGAAGACATCAGACTGGAGCGGGAAACGGGATTCGAACCCGCGACCCTCAGCTTGGAAGGCTGACGCTCTAGCCAACTGAGCTATTCCCGCTTTTTCGTTTCAACCTAACAGGATAATCGGATTTTCTCTCGAAGGGTCCCTTTCTATAGATCTTAACAAGATCTGTAGCTTTCCAATTCAACGGGGATCTTTCGGTGGTGGAGAGGGGAGGATTCGAACCTCCGAAGGCTGAGCCGGCAGATTTACAGTCTGCTCCCTTTGACCGCTCGGGAACCTCTCCACTTGGAGGTCCTTTATTCATCAGGGTAATTTTTTCATTTTTCCTTTTGCTCAGATGGAGCCAGCGAAGGGAATCGAACCCCCGACCCACTGATTACAAGTCAGTTGCTCTGCCGTCTGAGCTACGCTGGCAGACATGAAAAAAACACAAAAGTTTAAGTTACTTTGAAATCCATCCATTTTCAATCTTCGACTCAGGCAAAAAATTTCCGCTACGCCATCCATGGAGACTAAAACTCAAAAAATCTCTTTTTTCCGTTCAATTTCTCGTTTTTTCGGCTTTCTGTCTGCCTCTCTCTTTCAGTTGTCTATACGAGCCAAATTTATGAAGGATAGTAATAAAAGATTTAAATGTCAATCCAAATTTTGCCTGATCTCCACATTAAATGCTTGAACCATTTCCCCCGTTATGCTATGTGTAACCATCGAACATCAAAGCGCTGTTGAATTCTGAGATTTGAAGGAGGTATCGAAATGGCAGCCTTAGCTGGAGGAATCGTCGCTCTCGTTTTGGGCATCATACTAATTATCGTTTGGTGGGCATACTTCATAAAGGCACTCATGGCTGGCGTCCCGATCCTTTTGATCCTTGGCGGAGCCCTGGCAGCCTATCTCGGCTTTGAAGAGGTTAAAGACAAACGCGCAGCAGGGACTGCAGAGAATACGAGCTCCAATCTGAAACATGAAGTGGAAACCCTCAAGGAAGAGCTCAAGGAATTGAAAGCCGAAAAAAAGGCACCGGAAAAAACGGAAGAGGGAACCGACAATTAAACAAAGAGGGGGTCTTTGTCAAAATGAAAGACCCCCGCTCTTTTCTATATCTTTTAGCCCGCGTGGATTTCCAGCGCGGCAAAAAAATAGCTTATTTCAAAGAGAGCGTTCTCCTTGGAATCCGAACCGTGCACAACGTTTTTCTCAACGTCCTTGGCGTATTCGCGCCTGAGTGTCCCTTCCGCCGCATCTTTGTAATTCGTAGCCCCCATTAACTGTCTGTACCTCGCGATGACATCCTCTCCCTCCAGTACCATGACCACGCATGGTCCTGAAGACATAAAATCGGTTAAACTCTCGTAAAAAGGCTTCCCTTCATGGACCTTATAAAATCCCTTCGCTTGGGCCTTGGTCATGCGAATCATTTTCATGGCAACGACCTTCATGCCTTGATCCTCTATTCTCTCTAGCACGGCTCCGATGAGATTTCTTGCCACGCCGTCGGGTTTAATGATCGCTAGCGTCCTTTCCTCCATAAGACATTCGCCTCCTCGAGTTTATTTGATTGACCGCGGTGCCCTAGAGTTGCTATAGATGTTTATCTCAAATGATTCATAAAGACAAGCTCAATGATCCAGCGATGTGTGTGCATCCTATCGCCACTATCATGCCTTTTTCCAGCAGCCACTTTCTAAACCTCATCACGGATGGACCTGGTCAAACTGGAACATAGGAGCCGATGCAGACACGTCAGTCAAGGCACTTGTGGACTTCTTCATGCATGATGCAGAGCTCGAAAAGGATGGATGATGAGAAAAAAAACCCAGGAAAAAAAGGCGAAAAAGCCATTGAGGATCGATCCAGAGCACGTTTTTCAGTTCCGGTGCTCTCCAGGTCTCCCCTGTTTTACCCAGTGTTGCCAGGATGTGAACATTGTGCTCACACCCTACGACGTTTTGCGGTTGAAAAACGCACTGGGCATTTCTTCCGACGAATTTCACGACAGACACACGATCCTCATTTCCAAGGAGAAGAAACTCATTCCCATGGTTATACTGAAGATGGAAGGAGGGAACAAAAGATGCCCTTTTGTGAGTGAAGCCGGATGCCGTGTGTACGCTGACCGACCCTGGGCATGCAGGATGTACCCTCTCGATATAAACGACGACGGGACCTTTCGGCTGGTCACCAATCCTCAGCGTTGCAAAGGATTAGAACAGGACGAAAAATGGCGAATCTCAGAATGGCTAGTTGACCAGGGGGTTCCCGTCTACGATGAAATGAATGCTCTTTTTGCGCAAGTGACAAATCCTCTGCGTACCATGGACCTGGACATCGATAATCCCCGAATTTACAAAATGATGTTCATGGCATGTTATAACATTGATAAGTTTAGAGAATTTGTATTTAAAAGTACATTTCTAGACCGTTTCGATGTCGACCCAACAGAAATCGATAAAATAGAAAATAATGATTTAGAACTTTTGAAGTTTGCTTTTGACTGGATACAATTTGGAATTTTCGGAAAAAAGACATTTCGAATCAAGGGAAATGCCATCCCTCAACCGCTTGAAGAAACCACCTCATGAGCATTTTCAAACCGTTTGAGGAAAAAACATTTCGGTTTCACTGCCACAGGGATATCGCTTGCTTTAACAAGTGTTGTGCCAAGCTGCAACTCCTCCTGACTCCTTACGACATCGTCCGCATCAAGAATCGTTTAGGGGTTTGCTCCGATGAGTTCCTGGAAATTTATACGGACACGGTCATCGACCAGCAAAATCGCTTTCCCATGGTTCGACTGAAAATGAAAGAGGACGGCACTTGTCCCTTTGTCACGAAGGAGGGGTGTACCATTTACGAGGACCGCCCAGGAGCCTGTCGTCTATACCCCCTCGGTCGAGCTTCCCAGTTGGCGGTGAGCGGGAGGGATGCGAAAGAAAAATATTTTCTCGTGCAGGAAGACCACTGCCTGGGCTTCCAGGAGGACAAAACCTGGACTCTAAAAGGGTGGCTGGCTCACCAAGGGTTGGACCAATACCGTCAAGCGAACGATCAGTGGCTCGAAATCGTCACCTCGCATAAGAGCTTCGGGACGCAGTGGGCAGAGCGAAAATTTCAGATGTTTTTTATGGCCTCTTACAACCTGGACAGGTTCAGGAAGTTCATTTTCGACAGTCGCTTTTTTGATCTCTTCCAATTCCCTCCGGAATCAAGAAAGAGGTTGGAAACAGACGACTTAACCCTACTGGGGTTGGGGTTTGACTGGCTCAAATTCAGCCTCTTCGGCGAAAAAACGTTCCGGGTGAAATTCCCGGACACACATTGATTACGCCTCCTTCCTCCGGGAGCCAATGTATCCCGGGAGTTCACGAATCATTGCATCAACCTCTGCACTTCTCTCGTGGAGGAATTTCAATATTCCCTCTGATTTTGACTTCAACGTAAACCGGTCCTGCCTCCCTATGAATTCGCCCCCAATGAGCATCCCGTTTTCGTAAAGATAGCGGATAATGGTATCGTCCGCGTCGAGCTGGACACCGAATTTCTCTTCCAGGAAACTGAGCCAGTAACCGAACTCATGAGGATGTTCAAGATGTTCCACAGGGATTCCCAGGTCGAAACTCAAGGCCCTGGCAAAGCCAGGCATCAGTCCGGACCCTCCAAGGTAATCCAGAACATGAGCCAACTGATGCGTGAGGGCACTGTCCGTAATGCCGGGAGATATGGCCACGTAGACATTGCTTGAATCGGTTTTTGTGGTCTTTAAGGGGTTGACCACAATCCCGCCCCCTCTGCCCTCCTTTCCCGGCCTGTGAGGGTTTCCAGAGGAGATACCCAGTGCATGATAGGCCGTCAGGTCAATGAATTTCACCCCAATCTTCTTGCCGGTCAATGTTTCAATGGGCAGCAGATCGATCATTTCTTGGCATCGAGAGTAATTCACAGCCGGGAGCCGGGTAATCTTCAGGCTCATCTCGCGAGAAATCTCACTCATCCCATCCGGAAAGATCTCCTTTTCCTTGCCCATATGGCAATGTTTGAATTTCTTTCCACTGCCGCAGGGGCAGGGCGCATTTCTTCCTATTTTTCCCATAAAATTCCCCCGGCCTTTCGGGATCGCCCTGACCTAGGAAGGATGACCCTTCAGTCCTCGATGATCTGATCCCTGTGCGCGTCATAGGACCAGCAAGGGAGAGGGCCGCTTGCGCCCGTCAAAGGATTTGTACGATACCTGTAAGAAGCCTTGACGTTTTGGGTTTTGAAAATGTGGTCCCATCCTCTTACGAAGTAGGGGCATTGATCATTGAAACAAACCCACTGAAAATCCGCGCCCCACGTGGAGTCGGCGGGCGTCCGCCATTTCTTCATCTCCACGCCACAGTGACGACATTTGGGTTTTTCCTGTTCACTCATATCCGCTCCATGGTCTATAGGTCCTGTTTTGTCTCTTATCTCCTGGGACCAAATAAAAAACAAAACCAAACCCCGGAAACCCGCCCCCAGGGGTTTGGTTTTGATCCAGCAAGCCACAGCTCGATTCAACCGACGGCGGCCTTCAAAATAGTCTCCGGGGGGATAATGTTATGATCCAGAGCAGCTTCCCTCTTCAGATCCAACCCAAAGGCCGCGGCCATGAGTTGCGTGAGATAAACGATAGGAATATCGAAATTCGTGCCAAAGGCCCGGTTGATCCGAGGTTGATAGACCTCCAAATTCATCGCGCACATGGGACAGACAGTGGAGATGAGCTCCCCACCATGGTCGACGGCATCCTGCAAGATATCCCTGACAAGTCGGAAGGAATATTCCATTTCCGGCAAGAAGATGCCGGACCCGCAGCAACGCATTTTCTTTGGAAAGGCCACCGCCTGGGCTCCAAGTGCCTCCAAAATGCGATCCTGGATCACCGGCCTTTCAACGCTATCGTATTCGCCATAGGGGCGGACGGACTGACACCCCACATACCCTGCCACCTTGAGACCGTTCAGAGGCTTGACCGCCTTCTGCCGGATCTTTTCCAAACCAACATCATAATAGAGCACGTCCATCAGATGGCGAACTCTGATGCTTCCCTTATAACTCAGGCCCCCTTCCGCCAAAATCTGGTTGACTTTTTTCGCAAGTTCTTCGTCTTCCTTGATTTCGTGGTTTACCTTGATCATCTGAATGTAGCAAGAGCTGCAGGGAGCCACGATGTCATGACTTCCCTTCGACTCTGCCAGAGCCAAGTTCCTGGCATTGAGCACCTTGAGGGAGAGATCATTGGCCCCTACGTAAGAGATGCTGGCCCCACAGCAGTTCCAATCTTCGATCTCCTCAAACTCCACCCCCAGGGTCTTGAAGACGGGTTTGAGAGAAACCAGGTAGTTCGCACCACTTCCCTCCAGGCTGCAACCCCAGTAAAGATAATACTTCATCTCCTGGCACCTCCTTTCCCCATCTCCGCCGCTTTGTCCAGCATCTTCCTCAAGGATTGAATTCCCTTGATCTTCCTCTCCGGCAGTAGTTTCATCCTCTTGTGAACGACCATGGTGATCCCCATATCCGCCATCTCCAAACCGTTCTTAATTCCGTCCACAAAACCATCGGCGAAGAAGTACCGCCTGGAGAGGTCTTTTTCATCGATACGGCCTAGTCTATAGATCTGATTCCAGAACTCTCTTCCAAAGTTCGCCGTCTTCTTCCTCGGAACAAATCCTTGCTTGAACGCATAGTGAGCCAGGCCATGCATCACGTCGATGACCGGAATGCCCCGGGGACAACGTACCTTGCATGCATAACAAGAGGTACAGAGCATGATGGATTTACTGCTGAGCACCTCTTGCCTTTTTCCAGCACGGATCATGGCGAAAATCTGCCTCGGAGGATAGTCCATCTGGAGGCTCAGAGGACAGGATGCCGCACAGACCCCGCACTGCATGCACATCTTGATTTCTTCGCCGTAATCCACGTTCTGGAAAACCTCCTGGGAGAAGGAGGTGTTGTAGTTCGAACGTCCATTATTTTCGCGCTTTTCCATAAAAGACCTCTTTTAGAAGGCGGATTGCTTTAAGGGGCAGAGCCTCCTTCGAATTTGGAGAACCGAACTACCACCCCTTGTAAGGATTGGGCCCCACCGATTCGATGGTCTCCATGAATTCTTCGATGATTTTCGGCACTTTGTGATAGTCCGAAATTCCCACTTCAACGAACTTGACCCGGTCAGATTCCAGCGCCAGTCGATCCAGGGTTTCGGAGACCTTGCCGAGTCGGGTGTTGGCCAGCTCGCTCCCTTTGATAAAATGGCACTGATAATCATCTCCGTGCCTGCAGCCGAAGAAAATCAGCCCGTCAATTCCCCTGGACAGGGAGTCGGCAACCCAGACCAGGTTAACGGAGCCGAGACATCGCACCGGAATAAACCTTACATAGGGGCTCCATTTCATTCTCCGGATCCCCGCCATGTCCACCGCCGGGTAGGCGTCGTTTTCGCAGACGAACGCGACGACTCTCGGCTTCTCTTCATCTTCTTCCGGCACGTGAATGGATTTGACCATGTTTCCGATCATGCCCACGGAATAATTCTTGAAGGAGATGATCCTCTCCGGGCACGCTCCCATACATATACCGCATCGACGGCACCTTGTGGGATTAGGCAGGGGATTGGCCTTCTCATCCTCGTTGATCGCGCCAAACGGGCACTCCTCGGTGCATCTCTTGCACTGGGTGCATCTTTGCATGGCGAATTCAGGATAACTCATATCCCCGGCCCTGGGGTGAACAGCCATTCCGATCGCTGTTGCCTCGGTGCACTGTATGGCTTTCATGGCTGCACCGACCGCGTCGTCCGCTGCTTTGGCGGACTCCAGTGGCCTCCGCACGCCCCCTGCCGCGTAGACTCCTGTGCGCCTTGTCTCGTAGGGAAAACAGATGAAGTGCGAATCAGGGAATCCATATTTGAGGGTGGGCAATTCAGGCCCCTGTCGATATTGAAGGTTCAGCGTCCTGTTGCCAAAAAAACCCGAGTCAGGGAGCACTTGGATCATGCCCTCCTCATCGGCCCCTTCGGCACCCTCAGGTGCCTTGATGCGCGGCGCCACCTCCGGCTTGCTGGACGGAACCATTCCCACAGCCAGGACGATCAAATCGAGATCATCCAGTCTTATTTTTTCCCCCAAAAGCTCATCATCCGCAGCCACATAGAGTCTGTCTCCGGATTCACCAACCTCCAGGACGCTGCCCCTGATGAAAATATTCCCGTCGTTCTGCGCCTTGCGGTAGAAATCCTCCGACTGGCCGACGGTCCTCATATCCTTGTAAAGAATATAATTGATCGCTTCAGGATTCTGCTCCTTCACATAGGTAGCCTGCTTCAAGGAGACCAGGCAGCAGACCGAAGAACAATAGGGCAGGTGGTCCTGGTCTCTTGATCCGGCGCACTGGACAAAAAGGACACTTTTTACCGGCTCGCCGTCAGAAGGGCGGGTAATCTTCCCTTTGGCGGCCATTTGCTCCATTTCCACATTGGTGATCACGTCCTTGAATTTTCCGTAACCCAGGTGCCCCAGTTTGTTGGCATCGTAAGGAACCCAGCCGGTAGCCTGCACGACAGCCCCGACCCGTGCATTGGCCGAGTTGCCGTTGGATTTGATCTCCACCGAGAACAGACCCGGCGCCCCGCTGATTTTCCCCACCGTGGAGGACGTATGGATCTTCACTTTGGGGTTTTCCTCCACCGCTTTGACCAACTCGCCTATGCCGGTATCGGTCAGTTCCTTGTATGGAAACGTGATCCGTTTCTTATTTTTGGCAAGGAAACCGCCCAGCTGGGCCTCCTTTTCCACGAGCACGGCCTGATAGCCCGCTTTCGCCACCTCCAGAGCGGTAGTCAAACCGGCGAGGCCGCCCCCCACGACCAGAATATCTTTGGAATACTCTTCCTCGGCCTTGAAGGGAACAGGAAGCTGCGTATCCTTCGCCCTGGAACAACCCATCCTCAGATAATCTTCGGCCAGCATCTGGGTATCTTCCTCCTGGGCGGGTTGGCACCATGCCACCTGTTCGCGAATATTCACCCTTTCGAGGATCTTGTCCGGGCCGAAATCGAAAACATCGTAATTGACCCGTCCGGAACAGGCCGCGATGACAATGGTATTGACCCCCTCCCCTTCGATGTCTTTCTTGATGAGTTCCAGTCCCTCAGAACCGCAAAGAAACGGATGATTCTTACAGATGGGAACCTTGAACTCATCGCTGGCGACCTCTGAGAGCTTTTCTATATCCAGGGCATCTCCGATGCCGCATCCGGTACATAGATAAACTGCCGTCTTCTTATCCATCGAGTTACCTCCTCGCAATTGATTGAATGGCCTTCAGGGCAGATGCTGTAGAGTCCTGGACACATGAGGCGACATCCGCAGGCCTTCTGATAGAGCCGGCACCGTAAAAGCCGGCCTTGCCGGGATCAAGGACGATAAACCCGTAATCGTCACAGGAGACATATGGCATAAAATCCGCGCGGGGAGTGTTGGGCACCATGCCTGTAGCTAAAACAACCAGATCGAATTCCGCTCGGATTTGCTCTCCCGTATTGGTGTTCTCTCCTTCAAGGAGGAGGTTCCCGTTTGCCTCATTTTCCGTGATCATGGCAATCTTGCTCTTAATGAAGGAGACGTTCTCATCCTCTTTCACTTTGACGTAGAAGTCTTCCAACCGATCAAGGGCCCGGATGTCGATGAAAAAAATCGTTGCTTTACTGTCGGGGTATTGCTCCCTCAAATAGCCCGCATGCTTCATGGAAGCAAGGCAACAAATGCCGGAGCAATAAGGAAGATGGTTCTCATCCCTCGATCCGGCACATTGAATAAACGCTACGTTCTTCGGCTCCTTTCCATCCGCAGGGCGTAGTATTTTCCCCCCCGTCGGTCCATTGGGCGAAGCCAGCCGCTCCATCATCACGTTGGTGATCACGTTCTTGTAATGACCGAATCCGTAGTATTCGATTTTCGCTGCATCGTAAGGGGACCACCCGGTAGCCCAGACGACGGCACCAACCTTCAAGTCGAAAGTTCGCTCGGCCATGTCCAGATCGATCGCGTCGTAAGCGCATGCCTCTTGGCACTTTTTCCCTTCCTCGGTCCCCACGATCGCGGGATCCAACACGTACCTCATGGGAAACGCGAACTCCTGGGGCAAATAAGCCGCTTTGATCTTGTCCATGCCGTAGTTGAATGGGTTGTCGATTTCCGTTTCGCATACTTCGGCGCATTTTCCGCAACAGGTGCATTTCTCGTTCACATAGCGGGGAGAGATTTTAACGGTCACGTCGTAGTCTCCCTCTTGACCCGAGATGCCGGTCACTTCAGCCATGGTAAAAAAACGGATCCTGGGATTGGCCCTCATCCTCTTGAAATTGATCTCCAGTCCGCAATTGGGCGGGCAAAGCTTCGGAAAGTACTGATGCAACTGGGACACTCGACCTCCCAGGTATGGATTTCTCTCAACCAAAACCACCTCATAACCAGCCTCAGCCGCCTCCAGGGCGGCGGTCACTCCACTCATGCCTCCGCCAACCACGAGGATGCTCTGGTTAGTCGTTTGTACCTCTGCCATGGTTTCCTCCAGCATTATGATTTATTGCCACGATGTCGAGTCCAACACGAAAGCGTACCTCGTCACCATCCATTTCCTCCGGGCACGGACACTCCTTCGGGAAACGAACATTGACCAAATACGCCGTTGATTCAGACCTGAGGACCGACTCCGTCCAATGAAATGCTCCAGACACCTAGGGACGGCGTCTGGAGCACTTTTTTTAGAGGTTAAGATCAGACGCCGGGCATGGTCCACACATCCCGTTTGAACATGCTCCACTCACTCTTCGCAGGATCCCAGCGGCAGTTGGCGAAGCAGCACCAGTTCTTCTCATCCATCTTGGGTTTGTCCGCCCTGAAGTAGTAGCCGGGCCACCTGGTCTCCTCGCGGAAAAGCATGGTTCTCACGTGGGCTTCTCCCTGCCACATTCTGTGCATGTTCTCCCAGCATCTCTCGAGCTGGTAGAGATCCTTGGCACCCATCTTCGCGGAGTCTTCCTTCAGATACACGAAAAGCTCCGTCGCCCTATCGAGAAGCGCCTTACTGGTCTTGAAGGCTGAGGTCACGCCGCCCGCATATTCATCCATGATCTTCTGGAGGCGATGGATGAACTGTTGCGGCAGGATGTAGTTGGCGTTGATCTCAGGGGCCGTCGTCTCGTTGCAGTGCTTTTCATAGAGATCGAGAGGCGCCAGAACCCTCTTCTTGAGTGCCTCGACCTTGGCAGAATCCACCTTCGGCTCCTGTCCCTTCTCCACGATATACTTGATCGCGGATTTTCCGGCGATTCGACCTTCCGCATGGGAGCCCGAAGAAAACTTGTGGCTGGATGCCCCCGACGCGTCGCCGACGGCAAAGAGCCCGTCCACCGTGGTCATGTTCACATAGCCCCACTTGTAAGGCGTATCCAGGTCCTCGGGACCGCTCACCCAGGCACCGGAAGCCCCTGAGTGGGAACCGATGAAATAGGGCTCACAGGCCGCGATTTCGGAGTGCTTCTCCTCGGGCTTGATGTTCTGGGCCGCCCATAGATGCGCCTGGGAAATGGTCATGTCGAGGAAGTCCTCCCAAGCCTCGGCCTCCAGCTCCTTCATCTTCTTCTTGAAGGCCTTGGGATCATCCTTGTACGCTTCGGCCAGTTTGCCGATTGCTTCCTGCGTCTCCATGTACAGGGGACCCAGGCCGGAATCGACGTCCAGCATGCCCAGGTAGTTCCTCAGGTTGGCTGGGATGGGCTTGGCCAATCCGTAAGGGGCCCAGTTATTGAGCTCGTCTTTCCTCACGGCCATGTATTCACCACCGCCGGCGCTCACCGCCCTGGACTTGAAGAGCAAGAACCAGGCGCCCACCGGGCCATACGCATCCTTGAAGCGGACCGGGATGAACCTGACTTCCTGGCAGGTCATCTCGGCGCCGGCCCTGATGGTGAAATAGGCGCTGGAGCCGGTGTTGAAAGGTGGATACCAGGAACGGCCGAAACCTTCACCCACGGAACGGGGGCGGAAGACATGAACCGCACCGCCCGCACCGATAATGGTTGCCTTGGCTTTGAAGACGTAGAACTTGTTCTCACGGGTGCTGAAACCGACGGCCCCCATGATCTTGTTGTTCTCAACGATGGGTTCACAGATGAACACTCTCTCGTAAAGCTCTCCTCCTGCATCCGCCAGCGCATTCTTGGCGGCCTCGGCAATGATGATTTTGTAAGATTCACCATTGATCATGAGCTGCCAGCGGCCTTCGTGCACGTACTTGCCCTCTTCGTCCGTCCAGATCTTGAGGCCCCATTTTTCGAAAAGATGCACCGTGGAATCCACGTGACGGGCGATGTTATACACCAGGTCCTCCCTGGAAATCCCCATCAGGTCCTGACGGACGTAACGGACGTAATCTTCGGCGGTATTCTCGCCATCCCGGATGCCCACATACTGATTGATGGCCGAAAGACCCATGGCCACCGCACCGCTTCTGTCCGTGGCGGCCTTGTCCACCATGACCACCTTCAGGCCATTCTTCTTCGCCCAGTAGGCGGCTTCCGTGGCGGCACCACAGGCCCCAAATCCCGCACCGACAATCAGGAGGTCGGCGTTGACTTCAACAGTTTCAAAATTAGGCATATCTACACCTCCTTCACTTACTTTCTTGTGGGCACTGCATCAAGCCCCAGGGATGCAGGCTCCGTGGCCAAAGCTTCGCTCTTCAGGTCGTCGTGAGCCGGATATCCGCCCAGTGGGTCCGCCGTCCCCTCTTCCGTGGTCCTGATGGGGAACTTGAACCTCTTGATGGAGCCGTCGCGGAACTTCACCGTCCACATGATATCCTGGGAACCCCGCATCGGAACAACGCTCGCTCCCAGAGGAATAAAATCCGCGTAGCCCCTCACGTCCATGGCCTGCTGGGGGCAGATTTTCACGCAGCACTGGCACTCCCAGCACATGGCAGGATCACGATTGTAAGCCTTCATCTTCTCCTTGTCCAACACCATCAGGTCGTTCGGGCAGATATACATGCACGCCGTTTTATCCTGCCCCTTGCAACCATCGCATTTTTCAGTGATCACATAGCTTGGCATTCTTACACCTCCTTACGAATTATCGGATATCTACTTTACAGTCATCTTGATGGTTGGAAAAAAAGCCGCCTTTACACCTCCTTTCCGTTTTATGAGATTATGTTTTAAAATCAAACTCAGGATTGAAAAACCACTTTCTCGTGACAAGGAAGAGGTTTCCTTAAAAGAACTCAGGTCTTTTTCACGTCGCCTGTTGCGGCGCCATGCAGCTTGATCTCGACCTTCTGTTCCAGCTTCTGATAGTAATCCTGAAGGATCGCCACCACCTCGGGGCGGGAAAACTCAACAGGAAGTTCCCCCCCCTCCGAGAGCGTCTTCCTGACCATGGTGCCGGAAAGGAGGAGCCGATCCGCTTTTCCATGGGGGCAGGTTTTCATGGATGCCATGCCGCCGCATTTGAAACAATGAAAGGTCCAGTCTATGTTCAAATTCTGGCACTTGAGCGCCCCCGCCGGAATCTCGTCAAAGATCTTTTGCGCATCAAAAGGACCGTAATAGTCACCCACACCCGCATGATCCCGTCCGATGATCATATGGCTGCACCCGTAGTTCTGACGAAAGGTGGCGTGCAAAAGGGCTTCCCTCGGCCCGCCATAGCGCATCTCCATGGGGTAGCCGCCCTGCACCACGGTGCCCTTTACGAAATAGTTATCCACCAGAGCCTCGATGGCCCGCACGCGCACGTCAGCGGGAATGTCTCCCGCTTTCAGTTTTCCTACCAGTTGGTGAATGTAGACGCCGTCCATGACCTCCACGGCGATCTTGGCCAGGTACTCATGGGAGCGGTGCATGGGGTTGCGAAGCTGCAAAGCCGCAACCCGTTTCCACCCCAAATCATCAAAGATTTTTCGGGATTCGGCCGGCCTGTGATAAAGCCCCTTGAATTGCTCCGGGTAGTAACTTTCGCTGAGGACCTTCACCGGCCCGGCCAGGTTGTATTTGCCCTGGGCCATCACTTTTTCGACGCCCGGGTGTTCCTTATCCGTCGTTCTGAAGACCGCCTTACACTCGTACTCCTTATCAATGGTATACTTCTCGGTGACCTTCATGGTGGCGATGGTCGTTCCTGTCTCATCATCCACCAGGGCCAGGTCGTCCCCCGCTTTAATCCCCTCTTCGTCGGTTGAGACCGTAATGGGAATCGGCCAGAACGTGCCATCGGCCATGGTAAACTTATCACAGACCCCTTTCCAGTCCGCGTTTGTCATGAAGCCTGTCAGTGGTGTAAACGCCCCGATTCCCATCATGATAAGGTCCGAGGTCTCCCTGGATGTAATACGAATCGATTTGAGCTTCTTGGCCCTCTCTTTCTCGGCCTCCAGCTCCTTGCCCTCCAATAAAAGCTTAATTAGCCTCTCTTCTTTGCCGTGCGGTGCAACAAGGTCTGACATGTGCCCTCCTCCTTTAAGATGGAATTACCCAAAAAGGCTGCCGATAAGGCTGCTTTCTGGTCGGTTTTCAAGCTTGTGAATTTTGTAACACATGCCTTTATATCCAAAATTTTCGGGCTGTCAAGAAAAAACGAAACAATCCTTGTCGAAGATCGGGAGGAGAAAACCGTCCGGTTTCCGCCCTTCATGGAGCCGCATGGCCTTCCCCGGAGAAGCTTGGATCTATGGAATTCGGGCGTTTCAGCACCAGGCTGATTATCGGATCGGTGGGTGGGAAAAAGGATACTCAATGTGCTCTTTCGACGACATATTGACTCAGTTCCAGCACGTCCTCCTTGGCCGGGGAAAGAGGAAACGGACTCAAACATGCGGCAGCCTCGTCCACGTAAAACTGCGCCTCTGAACGAACAGTTTCGAGAGCGCCCTGACGCCTTACGAGATCGATTAAATTTTTGTGATCTTCTTCAGTGGCTTTTTTGGTGCTAAACAGGGTTTCGATTTGTTCCCTTTGCCTCCGATCGAGCTTTGAGAGGGTGGCTAAAAGAGGCAAGGTGATTTTTCCCTCCTTCAAATCCTTCCCCACCGGTTTTCCAATCATCTCCTGGGAAGACGTGTAATCCAATACATCGTCCATGAGCTGGAAAGCGATTCCCACCTTCAGTCCGAACTCCGCCAGGGATTGTTCGATCTCATCCTCCGCCCCCGCGACGATGGCTCCACAGGCACAGGCAGCCGACATGAGAACGGCTGTTTTCGCGGTGATGATTTCCATGTACCTTTCCTTGCTCAGATGCCAGTCACCGGTATGCACCAACTCTAAAATCTGTCCTTCCGTCATTTGAGTTGTCGCCTCCGAGAGTTTCTTCAAGAAGACGAGGTTATGGGTATCCAACGCAACGGAAACCGCCCTTGAAAACAGGAAATCCCCTTCCAACACAGCGGCATGATTGCCCCAAAGGTGATTGGCCGAAGGCTTGTTTCTTCTGACTTCGGCACTGTCCAAGACATCATCATGTAGCAAAGAAGCCGCATGAATATATTCAAAAACCGTGGAAAGCCGGTAGATGTCTTTTCCGCGATAATTGCACAATTGTGAGCAAAGCATAAAAAAAAGAGGGCGAATTCTTTTGCCGTCACCGAGAAGAATATGTGCCCCCATATGTTCGATCAGTGGAATTCTTGAATTAAGAAGCGCACGTATCTCTCTATTGATCCGCTCAAAATCCTCCCTGTGCCGACCCAAAATGGTGGTGTCCGGATCCATGGCCAATCTCACTTCTTTGCTGGAACAAACCCTGCTCAGTGGACCATTCCTTTCAATAGGGGACTGGGATCTCCCTTGCGGGTGAGGCGGCCAAGGCAAAAACGCCCCACTGATGAGTAGAAGAAAAAACCCGGCCCTCAGCCCCGAAGTTAAGGAAAAAGGAACCATTCTCGGATGGAAACGAGGTCGCGCTGCGAAAGCCTACAACCAGCTCTCCTCCTTTAATCCCTGTTCATATAAAAGGAAAGGACGAACGTTGTCAAAGGAAAATTACCGGGCGATTTCTCCCACCAGGTCGTAAGGGTATGCCTTTGTGAACAAAACCGGGACAATCTCACCGACGATTCCCCTACCCCTTCTGATCAAGACCTGTCCGTCCACCTCTGGAGCCATAGTGGCGGTTCTGCCTGTGACCACGTGGTCATGCTCTGCGCTCCGACCTTCAACAAGCACGGGCGCCACTCGACCTACCAGACGTTGATTGTTTTTTTCCGAAATCCCTGCTTGAAGCCGCATAAGGGTGTCCGCCCGTCGTTCGGCTTCTTTACGCGTTACGGTCGGCTTCAGCCGCGCAGCCCGTGTTCCTTTTTCAGGGCTGAAGATGAAAACACCCAAGTGATCAAATTCAGCCCTCTTCACAAATTCACAAAGCTCAGAGAAGACCTCCTCGGTTTCACCGGGGAATCCCACCATCAGGGTCGTTCTCAAGCTAATCCTGCGCTTTGTGGACCTTATCCGCTCAATCAGCTCCCATGGACTCTCTTCTCCCGTTTTTCTACCCATATCTCTCAGGATATTTTCATTCACATGCTGCAGGGGCAAGTCAAGGTAGGGACAAAGTACTTCCTCCGAGTCTATGAGATCCAGAAGGCGCTCAGACATGCCATCGGGGTGGCAGTAAAGCAAACGGACCCAGCGGATCCCATTCAACACGGCCAGTCGATCGAGCAAGCTTTCCAGGGAAACGCTGCCCCCAAGGTCCTTGCCGTACATGGTCGTATCCTGAGCCACTAGATTGATCTCTCTCGCACCCTTCCTTATCATCTGCCTCGCTTCCGCGACCAGGGATTGAGGCTTCCTGCTTCGAAACCGACCTCTCACAGCGGGAATCATGCAATAAGAACACCTGTGGGAACAGCCTTCCGCAATTTTCAGGTAAGCGCTGTAAAAAGGTTCGTCATAGATCCTCGGCACCCTATGGTCGGGCAGGTACAGGGGCCGGCCGATATAGAACGATCTGCCCGCTTCACCGGCTCTCCTGCTCGCTAATTCCGCAATTCGATGGATCTCCCCGGTGCCCAACCAGCCGTCAACTTCCGGAATCTCCCTCGCCAACTTATACCCGTAGCGCTGGACCAAGCAACCAACCACAATGACCATCCCCAATTTTCCGTGTTTTTTCAGGCTCACCACCTCAAGAATCTCGTCGATGGCCTCCTCCACCGCATCCTGAATAAAGGCGCAGGTATTGATCACCGCGATATCGGCCTCCTCCACGACCGAAGACAACTGAAAGCCTTTCGATTTGAGCAAACCAAGCATATGTTCACTGTCCACCCGGTTCTTGGCGCATCCGAGGCTCACCACGAATACGGATTCTTTCCCGCCCATTTCGCAATCCCTTGAGGTAAGAGCTCTTGTTAATGAATATTCTACGTCGAAGCACAAATGTCAAACGGACAGGGTCTTCTTACTCCACGCGAACTCAGCTTTGGGGAAGAAGAAACCGCTCGAATTTTCACATCCGGATTTCGAAACGTTCCTTCGGCGCGTGCGGCGCCTGTTATCGATGTGCATGTTAATTACGGTGAATGAAGACCTTCCAAGACCAGGAGTCATCAAAGGAAGTTGGGGATCTATTGCTCCTTTTCATTGCTCTTTGCCAGACGGGCCATTAAGGTGAGGGCAAATTGCTTTAGAAACAACAACTGCATGGATTCCGAAGATCTATCCAGCAGGGTTGCGCTCATTTTCAGCAGCACGCAGTCAGCCGCCGCGATCACCGTTGCGGCCCTGGACTGCCCGCTTAGATAAGACATCTCGCCAAAACACTCCCCCTTATTGATGACGGCTACCAGGTGATTGACTTTTCGCACCGCTGCCTTCCCGCTCAACAGGATAAAAAAGGAATCGTCGATTTCTCCCTCGCTCACAAGCACCTTTCCTTTGGGAACCTTGATCAGTTCACTGGCCATAACGATCTCTCTGACCTGGTCCCTGGTGAAATTCTCGAAGAAGGGAACGTTGTGGATGTAGTCGACCACATCCTCTATTTTAGACTTCTTGACCGTTCCGGTGAGTCCCCTCAACGCCACTCTTAGATCATAAGCCATATCCAGGCATGATTGATAACGCTGTGTGGGGTCTTTGGATAGGGCTTTGCGGGTGATTTGGTCAAGAATCTCCGGGATCTCGGGTCGGATTTTGAGGATGGATTCAGGTTCGTCATGGGTGATCTTGTAGAGGACTGAAAAGTGGTTATCTCCGTAAAAGGCTTTCTCACCCGTCAGGAGCTCGTACATGACACATCCCAGTGAGAAGATGTCGCTTTTGTCTTCAACCGGCTCTTCCTTTACCTGCTCAGGGGACATGTAGCAGGGGGAGCCGATGATTCCTTTCTGGGAGTTGTGCTCCGTCTTGATATGTGCGATTCCGAAGTCTGTAATTTTTACCCGTTCAAATTTGTTCAACATCATGTTCGACGGTTTGATATCCCTGTGGATCACGGCTTTCTTATGAGCGTAATCCAAACCGTTACAGGCAGAAAAAACGATTTCCACGACCTTGTTGATGGGGAGCAGGTTGTCCTTGCGGCAGAATTTCTCAATGGTTGAGCCATCCACGTATTCCATGGCCATGTAATACAAGTCCTCGTCGATGCCGGCGTCGTAAATGGCTACGATATTTTCATGGATGAGGCGTCCTGCCGACTGGGCCTCGGTGAAAAACCGCTTGCGATAGTCGTCCTCCCTTTGACCACGGAGATTAGAAGCGAGACGGGATATTTTGATGGCAACGTCCCTCTTGATATAGGGATCTTTTCCCAGATATACAACACCCATACTGCCTTCACCCAGTTTCCTGACGATCTCATACCTTCCAACCTTTTTCAAGCCAGCGAGAGCATTGAGAAACTGGGTGTCCATGAAGCGAGGCTCTTTCTCCTTTCCTGCAAACTGGACTCTCAGCCAGCTGGTCAGTCCGTGCTTCTTAGCTTCCGATTGATCCGTTCTCTCTCTGATCGACAAACCCTAGTCCTCCGGGACCGATGATTCAGGCTTGCTAACTCCGGGGCACAGCTGAAGCGCGCGCAGAGTCCTGAAACGAGAAATCCGGCGCAAGCAATTGCCCACCGTTTTCTCCTCGATACACCAAATCCCCATTCGTTTAATAACCATCTTTTCTTAAGCTTAAACGGATCGGTGAGAAGATGATCCCGCAAGTACGACGCGATTGAGCTGTACTATATTATCGGGTTCAGATTTTTGAAACTTAAGGAAATTGTGGGCGCTCCCGGCTTCCATGGGCATCGGAACCCGGCGGGCGACAGGGTGAAACACTTCGATCCACAATCCCTTATGGATGGTCGGGAGAAGCCGGCTATTGGAACCGTCGGACCGATGCAGCGCAGCCTCTGGCCGAAAAGACCGGTTGGATCGAAGAGGATACAATGCGCCAATCGCTGCCCAAGAGCCTCTGCAGCCCCAGCGCTCCCTTGGCGCCAGCGCTTGCACGGCGCGTTCTGCGCGAACCAAACCACCGTTCGAAATTCTGCGGTTCGATATTCTGCTGTTCTGCGGTTCGCTGTTCCACCCACGGGAAGTTCCATCTGAGGAGAACTTGATTTTTCCTTCTCACCGGCGTAGGGTGATGCCCATTGAATCCTTATCCTGCGGAGAATTCAGGGGTCTTGTGGGGCCGTACCATGCCCAGGTTCTCTCCGAAAATGAGGATTCGCAGGAATGGGCACTAGGCTCGGTTCCCGATCCCCTGGTGAAGGATTTTTTTGAAGATCAGCACCTCTCTGAACCCGGCCTCAGGCTTCAAACCAACCGCTTGCCTCCGGAAGAATGGCTTCCAGGTGCTCAGGGAACCCATGGAAACAGGATTGGATGTCACCGTCCAGGGGCGCAATGCCCTCGAAGAGCTCCCCGAAAAGGACCAAATCCTCTTCGATGCGGCTTGGAAAACGGCCAGATCGCACCACGATAAAATGGTTACCTTCTATCTGCCCGGCATGATCAGGTATGGGCGGGAGAAGGGGCGCTACCCGGCAATCTCCATCACGGGAGACCGCTGCCAGCTTCAATGCCAGCACTGCGGAGGGAGGCTTTTGGAGCCCATGCTAAAGATAGAAACACCCGAGCAATTAGTGGAGCTCTCTTTAGGGATTGCGAAAAGAGGGGCTCACGGGATCCTGCTGAGCGGCGGATCCGATTTGAACGGCCGACTTCCCTGGCCCAGGTATTTCAGTGCCATCAAGGAAATCAAAGAGAGAACTTCTCTCCGCGTTTCAGTGCACTCGGGTTTTCCTGACGAAGAATCCTGCCAATTGCTCCAAGAGGCAGGGGTCGATCAGGCGCTCATAGACGTGATTGGCGACCAGGAGACAGCCGTTCAAGTTTATCGCTTGAGCGGAGTTCAGCCTGTTTTGGAAGCGCTGAGATGGATCAAGAAAAGCGGAATGGAACTGGTTGCCCATATTGTGGCCGGATTGCTTTTTGGAAAAATGAGAGGCGAGTATGAAGCCTTAGAGATCATCCGCCAATACGAACCCGCATCGCTCGTTGTGGTTTCCTTGACGCCACTTAAAGGAACAGCCATGGCCCGCGCCACACCTCCCTCGCCCCTGGAAGTCGGCCGGCTCATGGCAAAAGCAAGGCTACTGATGCCCCACGTCCCCCTCTCTCTTGGCTGCGAGAGGCCGAGGGATAAGCAGGGGTGGCTCCTGGAAAGATTTGCCCTCATGGCAGGAGCGAACCGCATCTCCATCTGGTCTGAATCCGCCATCCGGATGGCGGGAAACCTCGGGCTCGCAACGCGGTTCCAGGCCACCTGCTGCTCTATTGACTATAAGGCTGACTTTGCTCTCCCTTTTCGGCAATCCGGAACCTCCCAATAGTCTTCACGACCGGACGCGGTCCCGGATCTTCCGTGCTTCGGTTTGCAGAATCGGGAACAGATCAAAATCCTCATCATGGAGATTCGGTGCCACTGCGCACCGACACTCCAGGGGATCGGTTCGTCCCCGAATTCATCATGAATTGAAGGGATTAGTGAACGCGTTCCTCTATGAATTTGACGATCTGTTGCGTAGTGGTTCCTGGACCAAAAATCTCCGCGATTCCAGCTTGCTTCAGTGCAGGAATGTCTTCCTCGGGGATGATGCCGCCTCCTATCACCAGCACGTCCTCCACCCCTTTTTCTTTGAGCAATTCCATCACCTTCGGGAACAGGTAATCATGAGCTCCTGATAGAATGCTCAGTGCAATCACGTCCACATCTTCCTGAATAGCTGATTGGACGATCAGCGCAGGAGTCTGCCTCAGGCCCGTGTAGATCACTTCCATGCCTGCGTCCATGAGTGCGCTGGCCACGACCTTAATCCCCCTGTCGTGTCCGTCAAGACCCGGCTTTGCTGCTAAGACTCTTATTTTTTTCCCCTTCTTCATCTCTATCCCCACTCCTTCTGCACGATCTATTCATCCGTAGAATGGAAATCAAATACAACATCGTGCCCATCCTCAAATGACGTTTCGAAGCATGGGCAACAGCGTCAGTTTCCGATTGGGAAATGTTCTCGCAGACCTATCTCCCCAGGGTATTGATGGGTTGATACTCGCCGAATACCCCCCTCAGGACATCGCATATTTCCCCGAGCGTGGCATATGCCTTGACCGCATCCAGAATCGCTGGCATGAGGTTTCCGCTCCCCTCCGCCTCCTCTTTCAGTGAAGAAAGGGCGGTTTTGACTTTCTCCGTGTCCCTCTCGGATCTGAGCTTTCCCAGTTCTTCATTCTGGGAGACGCGCACGGCGGGGTCCACCCTCAAAAGGTTGGTGGGCTTCTCCTCTTCCACCTGGAATCGATTGATCCCGACCACGACTTTTTCCCCTTTTTCGATCTCAAGCTGGTACTTGTACGCACTGTCCTGGATCTCTCGCTGGATGTACCCCGACTCAATGGCAGAAACCGCACCCCCCATTTCGTCTATTTTATCGATGTATTCCTGGGCTCTCGCCTCGATCTCGTTGGTCAGTTTCTCAACATAGTGGCAACCTCCCAGTGGGTCCACGGTATCAGCCACCCCCGTCTCATAAGCGATCAACTGCTGCGTGCGCAGTGCGATCCGGACCGATTCCTCTGTCGGCAGGCTCAAAGCTTCATCCATGGAGTTGGTGTGCAGCGACTGGGTGCCCCCCAAAACCGCAGACAACGCCTGAAAGGCCACTCTCACGATGTTATTTTGGGGCTGCTGCGCCGTTAGAGTGCATCCCGCAGTCTGTGTGTGAAAGCGCATCATTCTGGACCTTGGGTCCCTGGCTTTGAACCGTTTTTCCATGATACGCGCCCACAGCCTTCTGGCGGCTCTGTACTTGGCGATTTCTTCAAAGAAATCCAGATGTGCGTTGAAGAAAAAGGACAACCTGGGACCAAAGCTATCCACTTCCAGTCCCGCTTCCAGTGCCCCGTTCACATACGCGATGGCATTGGCCAGAGTGAAGGCCACTTCCTGGACCGCGGTCGAGCCCGCCTCCCTGATATGATAGCCGCTGATGCTGATGGTGTTCCACTGGGGAACCTTCTCGGCACAGAAGGAAAATATGTCCGTGATGATTCTCATGGAAGGTTTGGGGGGGAAGATGTAGGTTCCTCTGGAAGAATACTCTTTTAGGATGTCATTCTGTATCGTACCCCTCAACTTCTCGGGGCCAATACCTTGCTGTTCAGCCACGGCTATATACATGGCCAAAAGGACAGCTGCAGGTGCATTGATGGTCATCGAGGTGCTCACCTGATCGAGGGGAATCCCGTCAAAAAGGGTTTCCATATCCTTGAGCGAATCGATGGCGACGCCCACTTTTCCAACTTCTCCAACAGCCATTTCGTGGTCCGAATCGTATCCTATCTGGGTGGGCAAATCGAAGGCCACAGAAAGGCCTGTTTGTCCCTGATCCAAGAGAAACCTGTACCGTCTGTTCGATTCCTCTGCGCTCGCAAACCCGGCATATTGCCTCATGGTCCAGTATCTTCCTCTGTACATGGTGGGCTGAACGCCCCTGGTGAAAGGATCGGACCCCGGAAAGCCCAGCTGATTCACATAGTCGGCGTCCCCGTGGTCAAGCGGGGTGTATAGTCTCTTTATTGGAATACCTGACGTATTCACAAATTCCTGTTTCCTCTCAGGAGCCTTGGCCAGTTTTTTCTCCACTCCACCTGACCATTGCTCGAATGCATCCTTCAGGTTGGTCTGACTCTTTTGATCGGTCATGGAATCCCTCCTGTTCCAATTTCAGCACGAAGTGCTTCCCTGGATCGTTCCAGCGATTTGGAATCCCCAAAGCTCAACATATTTTAATAGCGTTGACTCTGTCAAATGTTTTTTAGAATTTGTTGACCCGGTAACGGAACTCCGCTATGCTCCCCCGCACGAAGACGGATCCCTTTTCCAATAGAGGAATGTCTATCCGGCGATTTTTGGAAGTGCACTTGTTTCCGCCCGGAAATGGCTCATTTCCGAAGTGGAAAGCGACGCTATTGCCCCTTGTTGCAAATACCATTTCCCGATGGGCATCAGCGTATTTGTTCTTGACAATGAATCACCGCTCAATATAGCAGGATGTAGAAATCGAGATCATTTCCGCCTATGCGAAACCCAAAGAGGAGTTCCTACCATGACGACAAGTGAAATCATCGATATGCTCTATGGCGCTTTACACACAACCGGAGCATACAATTTTGAATGGAAAGTGGTGATTATGTGGGGCGTTGCCCTTATTTTTATCTATTTAGCCATTATAAAAAAATACGAACCTCTTCTTCTTCTCCCCATCGGATTCGGTATCTTTATTGTCAATTTTCCCATTGTCCCCTTGATGAATTATACCCATGGTCATCCCCAGCTCCTACGGTTTTTTTACCACTACGGATTGGAATGGGAAGTCATACCGTGCGTTATTTTCCTAGGCCTGGGCGCCATGACCGATTTCGGCCCTCTCATTGCCAATCCCAAGACATTGCTGATAGGTGCCGGCGCACAGCTCGGGGTTTTCATTACCTTTAGCGGGACGGTGTTGGCGGGTTTTACCCTCAACGAGGCCGCTTCTGTGGGAATCATCGGTGGTGCTGAAGGGCCTACCACGATCTATTTGACCATGCACCTTGCCCCTCACCTGCTCGGCCCAAATGCTCTCGCTGCCTATTCCTACATGGCCATGGTCCCTCTCATCCAGCCTCCCATTATGAGACTAATGACCACCCCAAAGGAAAGAAAGATCCGAATGCGACAACTGAGACCGGTTTCAAGATATGAGAAACTGCTCTTTCCCTTGATCACGGCCGCCATCATCGCTCTCCTGGTGCCCTCGGTCATGCCTCTCATCGGGATGTTTATGTTTGGGAACCTCATGAAAGAAAGCGGTGTTGTGGAAAGACTGACCGCTGCGGCCCAGGGGCCATTGATGAACATCGTGACCATCTTTTTGGGAATTTCAGTGGGGGCCAGTATGCATGCGAACAAATTTCTGGACTGGAAATCTCTTTTTATTTTCGGCCTCGGTCTGGCTGATTTTGCAGTATGTACCGCGGGCGGCATCCTGACCGTCAAAATCATGAACCTCTTCCTCAAAGAGAAGATCAACCCGCTCATCGGATCGGCCGGCGTTTCGGCTGTACCGATGTCGGCAAGGGTTTCCCAGGTGCAAGGTCAGAAGTATGACAAGGCCAACTACCTTCTGATGCATGCGATGGCTCCTAACCTTGCAGGGGCTATCGGTGCAGCAGCCGCCGCCGGCATGTTCATAGCCATGTTTGATTAGCGCAGGCTTCTCTCGGAAACTTCTTGGTGCTCTTTGGTGGACCGGATGCCGGAGAGAAAAGGTTTATGGAATCGTTGATAGGGTCGGGGTTCAAGTTTGAACATGGGAATTTACCCTTCGACCTGGAAAGGTGGACCTTTAGAATCTGAACCCTTCACAGTTCGGGGCCAAAAACATGACGAACCTTACACAGTTCACAGGTAAAGGATGAGACAATGAAAAACCGCTTGCTCTTGCTCCTGATCTTACTTCTTGTTCTTCCCCCCTCTTCGAGTGCCGAAGACTTTCTCGGGGCGCCCATCCCCCCACAGCACAAGATAGAAGGGAAAACCGATGCCCGACTTGAATTCAAGACGGATCTATCCCCTGATGCGACCGTGTCCTATTATAAGGAAAAATTCAAGGGGCAGCAGGACATTAAATTTCGTGACAAGAAAGATTCCACCTTCATTGAAGACCACGGAAATTTGCCCTGGCATTCTATCACGATCTCGAAAGCCCATATGGAGGGGACCACGGTGGAGATCGTCAAGGATAACTGGACGTGGATCATCGGCACGCTGACTCTCAGATACGTCGGCGTCTTCGTGGTGCTCATGCTGATATTTCTGACACTGGCCCTCTCCGGAAGCATTATTTCAAGAGCCATCAAGAGGATGGAGAAAAAGAGAGCGAGCTGATCTTCTCTGGCACGCCCGATCTTCCTCCTCCAAGAGATGGCTCAGTCCCGGAGCCTTGGAGAGTCCCCAACCTCTCTCAAGCGGTTGACCTTTCACTCTTAGAGGGGGACGTTTCCGTGCCTCCTTTGAGGATTGGAAGCTTTCTTTTCCCGGAGCATCATCAAAGCCTTGATAAGCCTTGACCGAGTGTTCTCCGGGAAAATCACCTGATCGATATAACCCAATTCCGCGGCTCTGAAGGGGCTTGCGAAGTTGTTCCTGTATTCTTCCACAAGCCGCTGTCTGGTTGCCTCCGGGTCTTTGGATTCCGCAATCTCCTTTCTGAAGATGATGTTCACCGCCCCTTCGGGGCCCATCACGGCAATTTCCGCGGTGGGATATGCGTAGTTAATGTCTCCGCCGTGGTGTTTGCTGGACATGACGTCGTAGGCCCCCCCGTAGGCCTTTCGCGTGATCACGGTGATCTTGGGAACGGTAGCCTCACAATAGGCGTAAATGATTTTGGCCCCGTGCTTGATGATCCCGCCGTATTCCTGGTTCACTCCGGGAAGAAATCCAGGGACATCCACGAAGGTAACGATCGGAATATTGAAGCAGTCGCAGGTTCTCACAAATCTGGAGCACTTCATGGAAGCCGCAATGTCCAGGCACCCCGCCAGGAACTTCGGTTGATTGGCCACGATCCCGACTGCCATCCCATTGAGCCGCCCGAACCCCACAACCATGTTCTTTGCATAGTGGCTGTGGACTTCCAGGAATTGATTGTGATCCAAGACAGATCGAATGATCTTCTTCATGTCGTAAGGAATCCTGGGATTGGTCGGCACAACCGTGTTGAGCGACTTATCCGTGCGATTTGGATCATCCGTACATTCAGCGACCGGCGGGCGCTCTCTGAAGTTTTGCGGGAGAAAGGAAAGCAACTCCTTCACTCGATCCAAAGCGGCCTGATCCGAATCTTCCGCAAAATGGGCCACCCCGCTCTTCGTATTGTGGGTCATAGCGCCGCCCAGCTCTTCGGGAGTGACTTCCTCGGCGGTTACCGATTTGATGACCTCGGGACCCGTGATGAACATATTGCTCGTTTCCTTCACCATGATGATGAAGTCCGTCAGAGCAGGGGAGTAGACGGCTCCCCCGGCGCAAGGCCCCATATTGACCGAAATCTGGGGGATCACGCCCGAAGCCATCACATTTCTTTTGAATATTTCCCCGTAGCTTCCCAGGCTGACGACCCCTTCTTGGATCCTGGCTCCCCCCGAGTCGTTCAATCCGATGACAGGCGCACCGCTGTTCAGCGCCAAGTCCATGATCTTACAAACCTTTTCACCGAAGGCACCGCTCAGGGATCCGCCGAACACGGTAAAATCCTGGGAGAAAACGAACACGAGCCTTCCGTTTATCGTGCCATAACCGGTCACGACCCCGTCACCAGGGATCTTTTTCTCTTCCATTCCAAAATCATGGCATCGATGGACCACAAATTGATCAATTTCCTCGAAGCTGTCTTTATCGAGGAGGTAATTAACCCTCTCCCTGGCGGTCATCTTTCCCTTCGCGTGCTGCTGCGCAATGCGTTCCGGACCCCCTCCAAGTTCCGCTTCACGTCTTCTTCGTTCCAACTCTTTAATTTTTTCCTCAATGTCCATTCACGACCCTCCAACGGCAGGATTATGCACAACCCGCAACGCTGCCCGAGAAGTCGGCAAATCGGTGCGGGCTGTTCGCTGCCTTTCCACTCAGCCCATGACTAACCAAGAACGACCAGAACGGCTTCGGCTTCCACCGCATCGCCTTTCGTGCATCTCACTTCTTTGACCGTACCTGAGGATTCTGCCACCACTGGCAGCTCCATTTTCATGGCCTCGATAATCACAACCTCGTCTCCCTCGTTCACGGTATCGCCTGGTTTAACCTTCACATCAATCACCTTTCCACCCATTGGAGCTAAAATCTCACTCACCTTCATCCCTCCTTATCCGTAGCATTTTCCTGGAACCGGTCCAAAAAAGACCGGCCCTCATGGTCGAAAATTTCCCGCCTCAGATTTCTGAAACCTTCTCTTTTATCCACTCAAAAGGCCCCATTCTCTCAGCATTTTATTAGGGACCCCCTATAGTGAAAGCGACTACCTTTGTCAAGAACAAAGTCTGGGAAAAGGTAAAATGCCCTCTCCACGGACGGAAATTTTTGAACGGGCTCGGAGAAGCGTCCGCGAAGGCGGGATGGCACCACGCTGCTCGATCGGACTCCGGGCGGACTGCGGCGGGCCGGCATAAAGTGGCATAAATTGTGCAAAGCACAGAGAACGAATTCAAGCAAAAAGGGCCGACCGCTCGAAGGGCCAGAAGAGTAATCTTGCGTCGGTTCCGGAGCACAGGATCGTCGGACCGGCACGGGGCCATGGGGACCTGTACTCCCGGTTAAACGGATCGCTTGACATAAGTTCCTAAATTTTCTATACTTATACAGTTATCCTTTTTCCTGAAGCGGATCAGCCCGGGGGCGGATGAGTCGAAAGCCCGATCCCTTTCAGGAAAGAATAAGGGTGCGGGAGGGCTGCAATGGCAGTATACAAATGGGTTGCGGAGACGAGAAAGGGGAGAGTGATCAAGGGCGAATTGGAAGCTGCCAATGAAAAAATCGCCCGCCTCCAGTTAAAGCGGCGAAATCTTGCCGTCAGTAAAATCAAGCAAAAGCCGAAAGATATCTTTGAAAATGTCTCTTTCATGCAGCCTAAGATCAAATCGAAGGATATCGTCATCTTCACCAGGCAATTTTCGACGATGATCGATGCTGGCCTTCCCCTTGTTCAGGGCCTTACCATTCTAGCGGAGCAAACCGAGAACGCCACCTTCAAAGGGATCTTAAAACAAATCACCAAGGATGTGGAAAGCGGCTCCAGCCTTGCCGAGGCTCTAAAGAAACATCCCAAGGTCTTTGACACGCTTTACGTAAACCTGGTGGCCGCCGGAGAGGTTGGAGGCATACTGGACACGATCCTGCAGCGTTTGGCTGCCTACATTGAGAAGGCGGAAAAACTCAAGAGCCAAATTAAGGGGGCCATGACTTATCCCATTGTGGTCATGGCCATCGCGGTGATCGTTATCAGCGTGATTCTAATCTTTGTCATTCCAGTTTTCGAAGAGATGTTCAGGGGCATGGGATCCGCACTTCCAGCTCCCACACAGTTTGTGGTGAACATGAGTCGATTTATTAAAGGCAGCATCCATATCATGATCGGCGGTCTCATAGCAGCCTTTTTCGTGTTCAAAAAATACAGGGCCACCGCCTCTGGAAGAAGAAAGGTAGACGCCCTGCTTCTTCAGCTGCCTGTATTCGGCTCCTTGCTGAAGAAGGTAGCGGTTGCTCGATTTACTCGCACTTTGGGCACAATGATCAGCAGTGGGGTACCCATCCTGGACGGGTTGGAAATCGTCGCGAAGACATCGGGGAATATCATTCTGGAAGAAGTAATCTATGAGGTTCGCTCCAGCATCGCGGAAGGGCAAACCATCGCCGAACCCCTTTCTGAAAGTGATATATTCCCACGCATGGTGGTGCAAATGATCTCCGTAGGCGAGGCCACGGGCGCGCTCGATACGATGCTTTCAAAAATCGCCGATTTTTACGACGACGAGGTAGATGCTGCGGTCGCGGCTCTCACTTCCATGCTGGAGCCTCTTCTCATGGTCTTCCTTGGCGGTTCCATCGGCGGGCTGGTCGTTGCCATGTACCTGCCGATCTTCAAGATGGCTGCAGCTTTGGGCTAAAGCTTCGGGCATGGTCAACTCTAACTCGAAAACGCCGCGGTCTGAATTGTCCGGCCGCCTTCAGACACTCATGCTCCTGAGGGTGCTTTTTGTCTCGCTCCTTTTGGGGGCCTTCATCGTCATCGAAATCAAAGCGAGTAAAACCTATTTCGGCTACATTCAGGCTTCCCACTATTTGCTCATCGCTCTGATTTACCTCCTCACGTTTTTTTACATTATCCTTCTAAAGTACTCCGAAGACCTGCATTGGCTTGCCTATCTTCAAACCTTGCTGGACCCTCTCGTTGTCACCGCCATTATTTACACCACAGGAGGGATGGAAAGCATTTTCTCCTTCCTCTACATCCTGACAATCATTAATGGGAGCATTATCCTCTACCGGAAGGGGGGGCTGTCCGTTGCCTCATTGAGCAGCCTCCTCTACGGACTCCTCCTGATCCTGCACTATTACGGTTTCATCAAGCCTCTGGGAAGCCGGGGAATCTATGGGTCGGAGTACCATGCTTTACATCTTTTCTATCTGATCCTGGTCAATATTGGTGCCTTTTACTTGGTCGCCATTTTAAGCAGCTATCTCTCTGAGCAGGCGAGAAAAAGCCGGGTTGAACTCAAAGCCAAGCAAATCGATATCGACAAACTGGAGGTTTTGAACGAAAGTATCATCATGAGCATCAGCTCCGGACTCATCGCCCTTGAAGGATTTCACAAGATCGTCTTGTTTAACCCCTCTGCGGAGAAGCTTTTCGGGATCGAAGCGAATCAGGTTTTTGGCCGGCAAGTGGAGGAAGTATTGCCCTTTCTGAGTGGTTACTTAAACCTTGAAAATCCTCCCATGGGCTTTATTTACAAGAAACTGCCGCCCTTTACCGACTTGCCTTACTCGAAACCGGGCGGTGAGAAAATGCACCTCCGCCTTTCGATTTCACCGTTACAGTTTCCAATGGGAGACCAGAAAGGATATCTTCTCATATTTCAGGATCTGACAGAGATCAGGCAGATCGAACAGGAAATGAAAAGAGTTGAGGGGCTAGCCCTCATAGGTGAGCTTGCGGCAGGGATCGCCCACGAAATCAGAAACCCCATGGCATCGATCAGCGGTTCGATCCAGATGTTGAGGGACGGGCTGGAAAAGGACGACGTAAGCGGACGGCTCATGGATATTATATCCAGGGAAATCCATCGACTCAACCACCTGATCAACGACTTTCTGCTTTTTGCGAGGCCGAAGAAAGCAAATCTTCAGGTATTTGATCTGAACAAGCTCATTTTGGAATGCCTCGAGCTTTTCAAGAATAGTCAGCACTGGAGCAAAAAAATGAAGGTAGTCACCGCCTTCCATGATACTATAAATCTTGAGTCGGATCCGGGGCAGGTGAAGCAGGTCCTGTGGAATCTGTTTTTGAACGCCTGCCAAGCCATGCCTGACGGTGGAACGCTTACCGTCGGCACGGAACTGGACCCGGAGATGCCGAGTTCAAAAGGGAGAAAGGCAAGAATTATCGTTCGCGACACCGGCAGAGGATTCGATGAGGCAACGAAGGCGAAGCTCTTTACCCCTTTTTTCACAACAAAGGAAGAAGGGTCCGGACTCGGATTGGCCATCGTAAAGGGAATCATAGAAGGGCTTCAAGGCGAGGTATCAGGAGCCAATCACTCGGAAGGCGGGGCCCAGGTGACCATCCGGCTACCTATCTCCCCCGTGCGTTGGCCTCTGGAACACCAACACACTTGGGCTCGGCCGCAAGAGGACTGGAGCGGATCCAGGAGTTATCTAAGAGAGCAAGGTTCATGAGCCTGGCAGACGAGGCCCAATCATACACCCCCGGGATCGGGCTTCCCGGGATCAAGAAAAAAAGGCGTTATAGAGATCGACCATGCCCGCCGCAGGAATCCGAGGCGAAGCGGGTTTCAAGAACACGATACCATGACAAAAGCAGACGACCGACTTCTTTTGAATATCGACCGGCCGACCCGTTACGTCGGTGAAGAGATCAACATCATAAGGAAAGATCCGGCTCATACAGAGGTATCCATAGCACTGGTATTTCCTGACCTCTACGAGGTGGGAATGTCTCATCTGGGCCTCAAGATCCTCTATCATCTTTTGAATCGTCACCAGTGGCTTGCTGCCGAGAGAGCATTCTCCCCCTGGATGGACATGGAGCGACGCTTAAGGGACCAGAAACTCCCTGCGACTGCACTCGAGTCCGGCAGGCCCCTTTCCCATTTCGATATTGTCGGATTCAGCCTCCAACATGAACTTTCCTATACGAACGTTTTAAATCTGCTTGATATGGCTGGAATTCCATTGCTCGCCAGTGAGAGAACGGAGGCAATTCCTCTCGTGATCGCAGGGGGCCCTGCATGTTTCAATCCGGAGCCGATGGCGGATTTCTTTGATCTTGTGGTGATCGGCGACGGGGAAGAAACCACAGTGCAAATTTGTCAGAAAATTCGGGAAGCAAAAAAGCGCGGGATAAGGAGAAAGGAAACTCTGCTGGCCTTACTCAAATCGATCAGAGGGGTTTATATTCCTTCCTATTTCCGCGTGCGATATGCATCGGGGGGAACCGTGGATGCCATGGAAGCCCTTCACCAGGACTGCCTGTTCGTTGAAAAAGCCGCTGTCCGAGACATCGATGATTATCCTTTCCCCGAGGCTCAAGTTGTTCCTTTCGCTGAAACGGTGCACGACAGGCTGGCCGTAGAAATTTCTCGCGGGTGTACGCGAGGATGTCGATTTTGCCAGGCAGGAATGATCTATCGCCCTGTGCGAGAGCGAAGCCCTGAGTCCATCCTCGAGAAAATTCCCAAAGCGCTGAGGATCACCGGATATGAGGAGGTTTCTCTTCTTTCTCTGAGTTCCGGGGACTACAGTTGCATCCAGTCACTCCTTACGGCTCTCATGGATATCCAGTCCGGTGAAAATGTCGCCTTGAGCCTCCCTTCATTGAGGGTTGACACTCTGGGTCCTTCGCTGATGGAGCAAATCAAGAGGGTGAGGAAAACAGGATTCACGTTGGCGCCGGAGGCAGGGAACGAAAGATTAAGACGGGTGATCAACAAGGGGTTGAGTCAGCAGGAGATCTTAAATATCACAAGAGCCGTCTATGAGGCTGGATGGAATCTGATCAAGCTATACTTCATGGTGGGACTTCCCACCGAACAGGACAGCGATCTACAGGATATCATCGCCCTTGGCAGGGAGATCGTCGGCTCAGGAAGTCACAGGAAAAAGAAGGCCAAGGTTAACCTGAGCCTGACGACATTTGTGCCCAAATCCCACACCCCCTTCATGTGGGAGCCTCAAATACCATTGGAAGAGAGCCGCAGGCGAATTGAAATGGTTTATCAGGGGCTCAGAGGAAGCAGTGTTCGGGTAAAATGGAATCAGCCGGAGCTGAGCTGGCTGGAAGGAATTTTCTCCAGGGGTGACAGGAAACTGGCAAGGGTGCTTCTCGAGGCCTGGAAGCTCGGGGCCAAATTTGATGCTTGGACCGAACATTTCCGCATGGAGATCTGGAAAAAGGCTTTCGACCGAACGGGTGTGGATCCGGATTTCTACCTTAGAAGGAGGTCCATGGAGGAAATTTTGCCTTGGGATCACATCCGATCGGGAGTGCACAAAAACTACCTGGTAAAAGAGTGGAAAAAAGCTCAGACGGCGGAGCTGACTCAAGATTGCCGCCAAAAATGCAAGGGATGTGGAGTATGCGATCACGAATCGCTCAAACCCGTCATCTTCGGGAAGTTCAGCCGTCCCTCAAGCATTGAAACCCATCGCGAGAAAGGAACCTCCTTCCCGAAAAAGAAATTTCAGCTCGTCTTTACAAAGCTCGGCCCCACCAGGTATCTTAGCCACCTGGAAATGGGCCGAACGCTCACGAGGGCGTTCAGAAGAGCGGGAGTGCGCCTTGCCCATTCCCAGGGACATCATCCCATGCCCAGGCTTTCCTTTGCCTGTGCTTTGCCGGTAGGCACCGAAAGCCTGCATGAAACCGTGGAAATTGAGGTGTTGGAGAACGAATCCGCCGCATCCTTAAAAGAAAAAATAAACGGACAGCTGCCTTCCGGAATGCGCGTCCTATTCGTCAGAGAAATGGACTTGAAGCATAAAAGCGGCCCGTTGAAGGAGAGTCATTTTTTCATCCGATATGAAGGAAGCCCATTGAGGGAGGATCTGCTCCGGGAGTTTCTCGGATCGGAAACCTTCCCGCTTGTCAAATCCAACAGAAAAGGGCACCATGAGATCGACGCAAGACTCCTGGTTAAATCCATGACTCTTCTTTCGCCCAACAGGCTCAAGCTTACCCTAAGACACCGACCGGGTCCGGAATTGCGGCCGGCCGAAATCATCACGGGCGTGTTCTCCCTGAGGGAGAACAGCTCAGATGCGATTAGAATCCTGAAGACAAAACAGCTTCTCGCATGAACAGCGAGCATCACAGCGATGCAGGCCCAGAGGAATCCGATGCCCGACGAACTCATCATCAACGCCAGACCTCACGAAACCAGGGTTGCCCTTGTTGAAAACAGCGTCGTGGTAGAGCTTTACATCGAGCGAAACGCAGGCCAAGATCTGATTGGAAGCATCTATCGTGGGAGAATCGTCCGGGTGCTACCCGGCATGCAAGCTGCATTTGTGGACATCGGCCTTGAAAGAACCGCTTTTCTCTATGTCTCCGATGTGCACAAGGACATCCTGGAGCTAGAGAAAATGATGGTAGAGAATCAGAAGGGTGACGAAGGCGATGATTTTGTGAATCTTGCCGGCAACCTGTCTGACGCCCCCAGCGGAGCCTCTTTTCAGATCGAAGATTTGCTCCGTGAGGGACAAACCATCATGGTCCAAGTCTCCCGTGAGCCGCATGGCAATAAAGGGGCGCGGCTCACTTCTCATATTTCTCTGCCTGGAAGACATCTTGTTTTGATGCCCACGGTGAACCACGTCGGCGTCTCCCGGCGGATCGAGGATAAGGAGGAAAGAGAAAGACTTAAGCAGATCCTTCAAGAAATCCGGCCGTGCAATTGCGGATTTATCGTCAGGACGGTCAGTGAGGGGGCCTCAAAAGAAAAACTGACAGCCGAGATGGCTTTCCTGCTCAAGCTCTGGTCAGATATCCAGGCCAGGATGGAACGAGGCTCAGCTCCCGGAATTCTCTACAAAGAGTTGTCCATATCCCTGAGGGCCGTTCGGGATCTGTTTACCAAAGAAGTGGATCGCCTCGTCATAGACTCCAACGAAGGATATGCGGATATCATGGAGTTTATCGGTACCTTTGCTCCCTTACTGAAGCATTCCGTGGAACTCTATGATGGTCCTGAACCTATTTTTGACGCCTTCGGCATCGAGATGGAGATCTCGCGCGCTCTTGAGAAAAAATCATGGTTGAAGTCGGGGGGCTATATCGTCATTGAACCGACGGAAGCCCTCACAGTAATAGATGTCAATACGGGCAGTTACGTGGGGAAAAGGAATCTGGAGGAAACGATTCTTAAAACGAACCTGGAGGCAGTCAAAGAGATCGCCTATCAACTGCGTCTGAGGAACATCGGTGGTCTTATCGTCATCGATTTCATCGATATGGAGAAACTTGCGAACCGCGAACGAGTGTTCATGCTTCTTAAAGAGGCCTTGAGCAAAGACAAAGCAAAAACCAATATTCTTCCCATGTCGGATTTGGGGCTGATTGAAATGACCAGGAAAAGGACGCGTACGAGCCTGAATAGTCTGCTGACGGAACCCTGCTTCTACTGCGAGGGAAGGGGGATTCTGAAATCCAGGAAAACGATTTGTTACGAGCTTTTCAGGGACCTGGAAAGGGAGTGCGACATCATTACCAATGATAAGAATGTCTACGTCCTCGTCAACCCCGAGATTGAAAACACCCTGAGGGAGGAGGAACAGGAAGCGATCATAGACATGGAGAAGAGGTTAAACAGGCGGATCGTAGTCATCGCTAAAGCTGGATTTCATGTGGAGCAATACGAGATAAGTGTCTGATTTTTTGAGAGTCACGAAGCATTTCCCATCCGCAAATCGTTGATTTGCGAATCGGGAACCGACGGGAGCCCAATTCTTTGAATCGTCGTTCCTGGATGGGTACAACCTATTGACTTCAGGTATTTTTCTGTGGTAGCTGTCAGGAATTCCAGGAGTCCTGGTCTATTCCGAAAGATGAAGGCTTTCAAGATGGATGGAGGCTTTGAATTGAGAAAAAATGACGGCTTGAGGTGGATATGATACCAGGCGGTATCGAAGCTGTGGGTCTCACGGATGTGGGTCTCAAAAGGGATGGAAACGAAGACTCCTTTTCGACGGATAACGCCTTGAACCTTTACGTGGTTGCGGACGGGATGGGAGGGCATCTAGCCGGAGAGGTGGCCAGCCGCATGGCCGTAAACATGATCAACAAAAGTTTCCGCCAATGGCTGGATTCAGGAGCCAGCGAGGACACGCTCTTTGGGGTCCCTGATGCCTCCCTGTCAAGGATTGCCAATTATATCCTGAGCAGCATCCGTTTGGCGAACAGGGTCATCTATGAAATGGCCATCGAGCATGAGCACTATCGTGGCATGGGCACAACAGTCGCCCTTGTGCACGTCATGCCAGATTTAATCATTTCCGCCAACGTGGGGGACAGTCGCATTTACTTGATCAGAAATGGACAGATTGAAAGACTTTCCAGAGACCACACGGTTGTGGCAGAACAAGTTGAGATGGGAATTATGACAAAACAAGAGGCCGAGCACTCCCCTTTACAGCATGTATTGACGCGGAATTTGGGTTCCTCTGAAGAAACCGAGGCGGAGATTTTCGAACTCGAACCCAGCGAAAACGACCGTCTCGTCCTCTGCACAGACGGTCTGACCGATCTTATCTCCGACGAGGAAATCCTTCAGATGGTCCAGGCGGAAAACGATCCGGGCGCTCTCTGCCAAAGTTTCATTGACAAGGCTCTAAAAAGAGGCGGCCATGACAACACCACAGTCATTTCCGTTTACTTCACAGGGGCCGGCAAAGCAAAGCCAGGATCCGTGAAAAAAATCATGAAAAAATTCAGATCCTAGCGAGTCATGAGTATTGCGACTCAATCACTTTTAATTAAGGCTGCGGGGGGTTCGATGGCCAAGATAATCCTGACATTTAACAAGCGGGTGATTCGAGAATACCCATTTGTCAAGGACAGTTTGACGATTGGCCGGAAACCCGACAACGACATCATCATCGAGAACGTCGCTGTGTCAGGGTCCCACGCCAGGATTGACAGGGTCGGATCCAACTTCATTCTGACGGACCTCCAGAGCACCAACGGAACCTATGTGAACAACAAGAAGGTAGAGTCCTATACTCTCACACATGGAAACTACATCGTCATCGGAAAGCATGTTCTCATGTTCTTGGAATCTGAAGAAGAACGGACGGCTGCAGCACAGGCCACTAAAAAAGTGGATCCCGACAAAACCATGATTCTGGACACTGCCACCCAGCGTGATCTGTTGGCCAAACAAACGACCGCACCTCCGCCCGCACGGGGTCAAAAGGTCGGCGTGTTGAGCCTTTTGGATGGCTCCCAACTGCCCGACATAGAGCTGATCAAAAAGCTCACCCGGGTGGGAAAGTCGGACAATTGCGAAGTGAGACTTTCAGGCATGTTTATGACGGCGACAGCGGCTACAATCAGCAGGCGTCCCTCCGGCTATGTGATCACCTTTGCCGGAGGGAGGGCAAAACTAAAAGTGAACGGTGAAGTCATCTCCGGTAGCGTCCCATTAAAAGACTTCGACACCATCGAGATCGGCTCATACAAGTTCCAATTTTACCAAAAAGAGGCTAACGGGTAGACAGGCTGCCGCGTCTCTTTTTCCTGAACTCAGCTAACCCCGCTTCTATTTGCTCGCGTGTGAAGATCTTTTTGCACTGGGTACACTGGTACATTTCATCGACCAACTTATCATAGATGAGGTCGCGCGCAAAGTTGACCTCATGGAACCGGAGGGAAAAGCTGTAGATCGTCTTGAAATTCTTGTTCGCGCAGACGTCGCAACGAAAGTAGTCCCGCAATTCTTGCATCCTTTTTCTCCTGGGCGTTCACCTATGTAGGGCTTAGATCCTCTTCCATTGATCTTTGCCGTGCAGGCTTTTGGCGCACCCTGGAAAGGAGAGCCTCACAGTCTGAACCGAAAAATTTCTCCTTTTGGAGCCACCGTGCGGAGTCGAACCGCAGACATCCTCATTACGAGTGAGGTGCTCTACCGGCTGAGCTACGGTGGCTCAGCGAGGCAATATAGAAAGTTTTTCGCCCCATGTCCATGTTTTTTTTACCGTGGTATTTTCATCCTGCAGGATGAGAATTTCAGGGAGGGTCCTATGAAGCAACCGAAGGATTTTATCGTTTTTCCGCTGGATGTACCCGCCTACGATGTGGCAATGAATTACGTCGAACGTTTGAGGGAGTGTGTGGGACTGTTCAAAGTGGGCCTCGAACTGTTCATAAGCCAGGGACCCGGTATCATAAAATCAATCCGGGATGCGGGGGGTGGCGGTATTTTTCTGGATTTGAAACTCCATGATATCCCTGCCACCATGAGGAGAGCGTTCCTGGCTGCCAGCGCTTACGGGCCGGAGTTTGTGACTGTCCACTGCGAAGAAGGGGCAGAGAGTCTCAAGAGTGTGGTCCAAGACAACCCGGGAGGCACCAAAATCCTTGCAGTTACCGTGCTCACAAGCTTAAAATTCGAAAACCTGGCAGAGCTGGGTTATGCGGAATCGTTCGCAGAGGATCCTTCTGCGCTTGTAATGCTCAGGGCGCGCATCGCAAAAGCGGCAGGATGTGACGGCGTGGTCTGTTCCGGCCATGAGGTCAAGACGATAAAAAAAGAAGTCGGTGCCGAATTGATCACTGTGGTCCCCGGTATTCGCCCCGCTTGGTCCCTGGTCAGCCAAGATGATCAAGAAAGGATCGTCACGCCTGAGGTGGCCGTAAAAAACGGGGCCGATTACGTGGTGGTGGGGCGTCCCATCCGCGATGCAAGGGATCCAGCAGATGCGGCTAAAAGGGTGGCAGATGAAATCCTTTCGGCGCTTTGACGGATCGATCCTTTCACCGCTTATCGCTTACACATCTTCGTTTGCAAACCATCATTCCGAAAGAGAGGAGGTCGATGATGGAGGTAGCCCAATACATCAATGTTTCAGAGGTGAAAAGAGTATGCACGGAATTGGGTATCCGTGACTGGACAGAAATGAAAGAGCCAAGAGTATCCGAGGAGGAGGCTCGGGTGATTCTATCCGAGGTCAATCAGGAGGGGATGGAGATCGAGCTGGGAGAATTTCGTGCCGGGCTCGAAGTTGAGCTCGAACATGGAACGCAATTTCCGGATGCCAATGTGACAAACAATCATCCCCTCTTGACCGGGAAAATTGTGCTGGCACATTTCAAGGAATCCCTGGATTACTACAGACTTCTCGAAGTGGCTGAGGTGGAGGGAGACTTGGCTAAAGCGATTTTTGAAAATAATGCGGCAAAGGCGAAGAAGTATTACAGGAAACTTGCTGAGGCGAAAATCGCTCTCAGCCAAGCCCAGTTAAGGAGGTTGGCTTAGGCCTTTGTCCCCCCTGCCCTTCCGCGGACTCGGTTCAACGGCAAGGGCGGGGATGAACTAGATCGCGGCATTTGCACGGCTAAACAACCGCAGCGGATCCAACACCCTGATATACCCATTGGATAGATGGATAATCTCATTTTGCCGCAAGATCCGAAGTTGCTTGTTCACACTTTCCCGGGTTGCTCCTACCATTGAGGCCAAATCTTTCTGCGTCAGGCGCACGCCAATCCGGATCCCGCCGTTTTCTCTAATCCCAAAGGACTTGCTCAGGTCGAGAATCTTCCTGGACAGACGAGACGGAACATCGAGGAAATGCTTTTCCGATACCAAAGCGTTCACGTCACGCAGCCGGTGAGCGAGCAGTTCCAAAATTTTCAGTGCGACCTCGATTCGAGTTTGCAGGAAATCCAGGAATAGTTCCCTTTGAAGACAGAGCACCTCCGTCCTTTCCACAGCCGTAACCGTTGCACCATGAGGCTTGCGATCGATAAAAGAGAGCTCTCCCAGGACATCGCCATCCGAGAGGATGGCGATGATGGCCTCCTCGCCGTTAGGAAAGGGAATCGTCACTTTTACGCGACCCCGTCGAATGATATATAGATTGCCGCCCCTATCGCCCATGTGAAAAACCACCTGTCCCCGAGGGTATTGTCTCTTGATGGACATCGCCTGCAATCGTTCCAGTTCCATATCTTGCAGTTCCGAGAACATGTAGATTCGTCTGAGAAGCTGGCGGATGAGCATCGTTCCTCCCTACATGCTTGCGCAGGGGCAATTTCAAAAGAATTCCTGGAAAAGGGGGCGCCAGCATGTGCAGGTACCGTCTAGATCACCGGTTCGTTGGCTCTATTTGTTTCCCCCCACCGGAAATACTCCGAGCACAAAACATGCCAAGCCTCCATCGCCCGAGCTTTCAAAAAGATTTGGCCGGAGGAAGCCTAAATTCGGCCTGTCCGGGCGGTTCCGGTTAAGACGGCGTTACCGGCAAGGTTCGGGGGAAATTGGAATGGATCTCATTGGCCCATGTCAAATTCTTGACCCAGGATCAATCCACAGCCCCCCTTCGCCTGATCTTTTCGCGCCTTTGGAAGCATGCTATGGGATCGCACATTCATAGATCTTGCTGGCCAAGAGTCCGGAGGAGATTCTGGGCAGATGAAATCCAGGTCGGTTCAATACTTCTTCAATCTTCGATTCAAAGATTTCCCTGTCGATGGGTTGCCCCTCGAGAGCTCTTTCAATCTCGTGAATTGGAGAGGCGGGTCTCAGCGGGCTCGCATGGATCATTCCGTTGATCAGCAGGTTGCAGAGCCTATCTCCCTTGACAAAAGCGATCACTCGGACAAAAGATCCCTCCGGGACCTTGAATTGAATGGTTTTTCTTGAGACACCGGACGGAATCTCACCAAATTTCCTCTCTGATCGCTCCATGAAGAATTCTTCCGAGGTATATTCCTCCTCCATTTCCCGAATGTATTCTCGCTCCTCCCCCGTCAGTTCCCCAGGGACCAGTTCGACCTGGAATATCTTTTGGATTCGATCCTTGTAAAATCTCTTTAACTCATCCAGGTCGATTTCCCTCCCGGCAACCCTCTCCAGATAGGTGATCCTCTCCTTGATGGTTTTTGCTTCCTTATCCCTGAACTTCTCCGGCGGCGGTGTGATGATCGATTCAATCAGGTTCACGTCGTTTTCCTTCACTTGAATCCCCGATGTCATTTGAATCGCCTCTTTTTGATACAGGCAGCCCGAGGGGCCGATTTTTCTCCAGATGCCGTTCTCACACAGAACTTCGAGATCGTTCAATGGCCTGAATCGACACTGAACTCCAAAAGCATCCCGGGTTCCTTCCGCAACTCCGGTCAGCGTTTTTTTAAGCATCTTTTCCGCATCCTCAGGCAGCTTTGGATTTCTCCTGGCTATGTGTAGAAAGGTGATCACATATCCTGTGTCGCCGAAAATCGGACCGCCGCCGATAACGAGCCGACTCACCCTGATTCCCTTCTCCCGGCAAAGTTGCAGGTTGATTTCTTTTTCAGGATCATTGAAATAGGTGATGATCAGGCTTGGATCCTTGAAGGTGCAAAAGCTCACGGTGTCGGGAACAAGCCCTTCAGTTACGGCCCTCATGAGTGCTTGCCGGTAGATGCCCGTCTCTGCGTAAGTCAGCCAATCTACTTCTAAAAACCTCCATTTTTCCATAAGTTGCCTCGTTTCCCTATGCGGACGCGCTCTTGGAGCTTCCCTCCCGTCTGCGCGCGGAGGAATTCACCACTCGCCTCCCCTGCATGGCGCATCCATCTATAAGGGTTTTCTTTTAATGGAAAAAGCCTCTTCATGCAACGGAAAACTGTGCGGGGGGGGGATAGAAACGACTCGAGCGGAATCAAGCACGGAGGAGAAAAATACCCCTTCGCTCCTTGGGAAAAATCCGGCCCAGCCCCTTCAGCAATTTGAATTCAAGATCCTCCCGCCTTCCTTATTGCGGATGCCGTGAGATTCCCCATGGCAGGAGTTTAAGGATCCGCACTTTAAAGACTTTACATGGGGGCAGATCATGGTATACTAGTTTATGAATCCGATGCTCCAGTAGGCAAGGGCTCAAAGGTCAGCGCAACCTGTGGCTGAAAGCGCAACCAGTTTGATCGAGCAGGAAACGTTGACCTGAACTTTCACATAAGAATGAAGGCGTTGGACGAGATGGCTCTCTTTGATCGAAGAAAAGCGAGGGAAAGGAGATCCGGCGAAGACCGGAGAAAAGCTCAGGATCCCAGATATAAGGGCCCCGAAAGAAGGATCTCAATGAAGCGCCTGAAGATGATCCAGCAAATTAACGCCCTTTTGGAAAAACAACTGGGATGAAAGCACGAGTCCGGAGTGGACTTAGAATCCGAGCTTCGGCGAAAAAGGCCGACCTGCACGGGCGTCGGCCACAAGCTTTTGATAAAGTTTGCTTTCCCCAAAAAATGCCTAAACCAAATCCCATGCCCCGATCATTTCACCGAGCTCTTGAATCAATGTTTGAAGCTCTAACCACCCGTCCGAGTCAATGAGTGAAACCCATTGAGATCCAAGGAGGTTCGCCTTGCTTCATACGGCAAGCGCACAGCAGATAAGGGATGGCCTTGTCACGGATGTATATTTCGAAAGAACAGAAAAGGTCCTCAGGGCAAAGGGGATCGACAGGGTGGTTCGCGCCGAATTTATTGCCAAGGGTCTGCCCCAAAAAAGCCCCTGGGCTGTCTTGGCCGGGGTGGAGGAGTGCGTTTCTCTTCTCAGGGGCTTGCCGGTAGAAGTGCGGGTATTGCGAGAAGGGACCATTTTCGGTGCCTATCAGCCTGTGATGGAAATCCATGGGAAATATCTCGATTTTGGCAGATATGAAACGACGCTTCTCGGTTTTATCTGCCAGGCTTCCGGAGTGGCCACCATGGCTGCAAGATGCCGTAAAGCAGCCGGTGAGCGCCAGGTGATCAGTTTCGGTGCGAGGCGGATGCATCCGAGTATTGCCCCCCTGGTGGAAAGAAATGCTTATATCGGTGGCTGCGACGGGGTAGCGCTCGGTATGGGAGCGGAATTGGTTGACATAGAACCAACAGGCACCATGCCACATGCCCTTATCCTTCTCATGGGCGATACGGTGAAAGCTACCGAGGCCTTCCACGAGGTCGTAGAGCCTCACGTAAAACGCATAAGTCTCATTGACACCTTCAACGATGAAAAGATCGAGGCGCTTAACGTGGCTGAAGCCTTGGGCAAAAATCTCTACGGGATTCGCTTGGATACTCCAGGTTCGCGCAGGGGGGATTTCAACAAGATCATGGAGGAGGTTCGCTGGGAACTGGACCTGAGAGGGTACGAACACGTCAAGATCTTCATAAGTGGCGGGCTGGATGAGTATAAGATTCTCGAATATAACCAGTTCGCGGACGCTTTCGGAGTCGGTACGGCCATAAGCAACGCACCTGTCATCGACTTTTCCATGGATATCGTAGAAATCGACGGGAAGCCGCTGGCTAAGAGAGGGAAGAGATCCGGTTCAAAGAGCGTCTTACGTTGCCAACGTTGCTTAGAAACCACGGTCTTGCCTTTGAGCCCGGGGCCGCTTCCGTGCAAATGCGGCGGCGTTAGAGAAGAGATATTAGGGGTCCTTTTGACCAAGGGACGACTCGGACACCCCCTGCCGAAGCCTGCTGAGATCCGGGATTTTGTCCTCAGCCAGTTGGCGAAAGTGGACCTGTAATCCGAAACGTTGTTCTGACCGCCGCTTCTGAGGCCATTGCGAGGAGGGAGCATCCTGGGAAAACGCAGCCATCAGATCAAGGTGGGGAATTTGAGTAGCCTCCTGGTCTATGTGCTCGGCCGTAACCCCGACGAATTCGGCCTTATACCGGACCCGGATGGTTTTATCTCGTACAAGGAACTGCTTCAAGCGATCCATGAAGAGCCGGGCTGGCAGTACGTGAGACGATCTCATATCCAAGAAGTGCTCATGGGGAAAGACCGGCCTCTTTTCCTACCGGAACAGAATCGTATCAAAGTTTTGGAGAGGCGTTGGCACTGGGATGTGGACAGACCCTCCCCGGGAGTGCCCAATATCCTCTACACACCCATCAGGATCAGGGCACACCCCATCGTCATGGAAAAAGGGTTGAGATCGTCCGAGGGGCGGCACCTGAGCTTGTCGGCCGACCGGGAAATGGCTTTGCGAATCGGAAAGAGGCGGCATACGAACCCGGTCGTGCTGGAAATCACGGCCTCGACTGCTCAAAGGGCGGGGGTCCTATTTTACTCCTTCGGTCAACTTTTCTTGAGCCACGAAATCCCCCCCAAGTTCATCGCCGGCCCTCCCGTTTCAAAGGATGTTCTGGAAAAGAGAACGGCGATGGAAGCAAAAAAGGAAAAGGGACCATCACCGCCCCCCAGCTTCCAACCAGGCACCTTTGTCATGGATCGATCCGGAGACCCGGATCCCTACCGAAGGAGCAAGGGGAAAAAACCCAGAGGCTGGAAGGAAAACGCCAGGGAAATGAGAAGGGGGAAGAGATCTCTCTAAATCTCCATTCGGGCCAGGTCGCGCTCGGACCAGTGGGCTTGCTCAGAGGTTTGAGAGGAGATGGCCCTGCCAAGCACCCTTTCCTGCTCCACCTTCTCGATCCGCACAGGGAGGATTCTGTTTTGTGCTCTTTCAAGAGCGGTGAAAACTACGGGCAGATAATTATCGCTCGTACCTTTCATTGTCCCTTTTTCCCCGTGCTGCCACCCCTCGGGCAAAACGGGAAACTCCCTGTTGAGACACGAACGGTAGAAGGCAATTCTTTTTCTCCGGCCGAGGGCTCTGAGCTTCTCGGCCCGTTTCTTCACGGTCTTCGGGTCGACCTGCCCGTCGAAGCTGAAGGCGGCAGTTCCTGGCCGGGCAGAAAAGGGAAACACATGAAGATAGGACACGGGCAGGTCTTTGATGAGGCTATAGGTATTTTGATGGGAAACGGAGTCCTCTCCCGGGAACCCGGCCATCACGTCGACTCCGATTGCCCCATGGGGCACTGTCCGATAGAGCATCTCGATGAGTTGCACAAAATCCTGTGGGGTGTAATGCCGATTCATTTTCTTCAGAGTCTCTTCGTCTCCGCTTTGAAGCGGCACATGGAAGTGTCTGCAAAGCCACGATTCCGAGGCGACCAGTTCCACGAGCCCGGCACCGAGCTCCTTCGGTTCAATGGAACTTAACCTGACACGCAAAGGATAGGCCTCTTTCCCTATGAAGCGAAGCAGACGGTATAAAGTTATCCCCTTGCCCAAATCAATTCCATACTTTCCCAGGTGAATCCCCGTGAGAACGACTTCCCGGTAGCCCTCCCCGGCCAAAGATTCCATCTGGGATAGAACCTTTTCCGGTGTGAGGCTCCTCATCGGACCCCTGGCGAGGGGAACAATGCAGTAGCTACAAAAGGATTCACATCCGTCCTGAATTTTCAAGTAAGCCCTGGCACGCCCCGAAAATTGGCCCACCTGTAAAAACTCAAAGGGCATCCCCGGAGTGAAGTCTTCCCGCTGGAAAATCTTCTCCAGGGAATCCATGCCATCGAGGAGGAGGCGAGGAAGTCGACCTTTGACGGTATTGCCGCAGACGAGGCTGATGCCCTCAATATCCAGGAGTTCTCGTCCATAAACCTGAGGGTAGCATCCGGTCACCACGATGGTTCCCCCGGGGGTTTCCCTGATGGCTTTTCGGATCTCCTGCCTGGACTGATGCGCTGCTTTTTGAGTGACGATACAGGTGTTCACGATACACAAGTCACCGCTTTCCCCGGGCCCCGCCGGGGTCCAGCCTGCCTCCAGGAATTTCTCCTGCAAATAGGCGGATTCGTACTGATTCACCTTGCATCCCAAGGTCACAATCTTAAAACGATTGCCCATGGCCGAAACCCAACTTCTCCTGTCCTTCCTTCCGCGTTTTCTTTATCCATCCCCCCCCCAGGACACGATCGCCCTCGTAGAAGACCAATGCCTGACCCGGGGTAATGGCCCATTGAGGTTCATCGAACACGAATCGGATCTCGTGAGCCGAGGTGATCTCCAGACGGCCGGATGCCGCTTGATGTCGTGACCGGATCTGAGCATGCCCCTTCAAGACCTCCTGAGAAGGCACCTCTCCAAGCCATTGAAATTCTTCGGCCTCAAGCTCTCTCGAGTAAAGTTCCTCCACGCCCCCCACGACCACTTCCTTTGTTTTTGCCCTGATTTCCTTCACATAATAGGGCCTGGAAGAGGCAATCCCCAGACCTTTGCGCTGTCCTATGGTATACTGATATGTTCCCGAATGCCTTCCGATAATTCTGCCTTGTCCGTCTATGATGTTGCCCTGCTCTGGAGTATCCGGGCCCCTTTCCAGACCGAACAAAATCCGGTAGTCTCCCTGTGGGAGAAAACAAATCTCCTGACTCTCCGGTACACCATGGGCAGGAAGCCCCAACTGGCGAGCAACAGCCCGCACTTCATCCTTTCCCATCCCCCCCAGAGGAAAAATGGTTTTCCATAAAGCATCCCGGCCAATCCGGTGCAGAAAATAGGATTGGTCCTTGGATCGGTGCTTTCCCCTCCACAACTGGGCCTCAGCGCTCCCCGCCTTCCTTCTGATGGTGGCGTAGTGACCCGTCGAAAGATAAGGGATGCCCTGCCGATTCGCATAAAGCGAGAGACTTTGGAATTTGATTCGGGCGTTGCAGACGACGCAGGGGTTCGGTGTCAGCCCTTTCGCATAAGCGTTTACAAACGGGTCAACAACCACCTTTTCAAAACACGCCCCGAGGTCCATGACCTCCAGGGGAACTCCAAGGTATCGGGCCACCCTCTGAGCAATCTGCAACCGTGCATCTGTGCTTGGTGAGGGGGCGGAGAGGAGCAGATGGAGCCCATGAACTCTCCACCCGGACATGCTGAGAAGCGCAGCTGCGAGGGAGCTGTCTACCCCGCCACTCATGGCTACAACAACCTCCGAGGGCCGCCCGTTCATCACAGAACCTTTCAAGAAACTCTGATGTTCACTGTCTGCATATGGCATGGGCCTGCCTTTGCTTTTTTTCTTTTAACGGGAGTCCGGTCTCCGAACGGCAGAGACAACGCAAATGGGGAGGTTTACCATTTCATCGCCGGCGCCAGCAGGAGGAAGCACGGTCGGATGGGGGGCAAAGTAGGCGAAATTTTGCATTCCGGTGCGAACCGCTCAATGCAGGAGCCCTTTATTGAATCTCACTTCCATGGCCCGGGGGGGGCAAGCGGAAACGCATAGCTCGCATGCACTGCACTTTTCTTTGTCAAAAATTACTTCCATTTCAGGTCTTTTGATGGAAAGGGCCCCTGTGGGGCAGACGGCGGTACAAGCCCCGCATTGGTAACATCTGTTTTCATCCCGCTTGATATCCTGCGCAATGCTGTCCACTTTGATCCCGAGGCTTTTCAAGTAGCGGACGCCCCTTCGAAAATTCTCACGATGTCCGCTGAGCTCGACGACCATGAAACCTTCTTTTCTGGGATAAATCGTCGCCTTGAGGATGTTCAGAGACAAGTCAAACTTCTTCACAAGGTTCATGGCAATGGGCTCGTTGACAACTCTCTTCGGGAACCGCAGAGAAAGCATTTTCGAATACACGGTTGCATCTCCGTCGAATTCTAAAAGTCTGGAGCGCTTATGGAGGACTCTACCAACGCAAGGGGATCATTCACGGCTCACCCTTTCTTTTTCATGGATCCCTCTGCCCCGCGGGGAAAACCATGAGAGTAAAACTCCACCCCCTTGGCCGGAAACCTCACCTGCTTATCTTCTTCATGACCCTTTCGAATCCGGGCAACGCTCCTTGGATCATTTCGTCCGAGACACAGTAGGCGATCCTGAAATGACCCGGGCCGCCGAACCCCCTGCCGGGCACGGTGAGAATATTTTCCTCCTGCAGAGCGGTCACAAAAGCCACATCGTCTTGGATCGGCGTCCTCGCAAAGAGATAGAACGCCCCTTCGGGTTTTGTGAACTCATAACCGAAGGAAGCAAGGCCATCACAGAGCATGTCCCTTTTTTTTCGATAATGAGAGATATCGACGCTTTCTTCAAGCAGGTACGGGATGGCCCTCTGCATAAGAGCGGGAGCATTGACATAGCCAAGAATCCGATTGCAGAGGACGATGCCTTCCAGGATGCCCTTCTTGTCCGAAATTTCCGGATTCACGGCAACGTAGCCTATCCGCTCCCCGGGCAGTGAAAGGTCCTTGGAAAAAGAGGTAACCACGAAGCTTTCCTTGTAAGCGTCGGGGACACTCGGGACCTTCACATGGTCATAGACGATCTTCCTGTAAGGTTCGTCCGATATCAGGTAGACGGGATCTCCTCTCTTCTCACTGAAACGGGAAAGGCGTTCGGCCAGTTCCCTCAGTTCCTCTTCCCGGTAAACCTTCCCTGTGGGGTTATTCGGGGAATTTATCAACACCGCTCTCGTCTTTTCCGAAAGGGCGGCCTCGATGGCATCCACATCCAGGGAAAAATCGGGTCTCGTGGCGGCCACCACGGGCACGCCCTGATGATTGTCCAGATAGAAGTCGTACTCGACAAAATAAGGACCGGGAATGATCACTTCCTCCCCGGGATTTAGAATGGTTTTGAGGACCACATTCAGGCCGCCCCCTGCACCCACGGTCATGACGATTTCGTCTGCGGTGAATCCGGGGCGGTTAAACTTGTTCAGGTAATCTGCGACCGCCTGCCGGGTTTTCATAAGGCCCGCATTGGGCATATAGGCATGTTGTGCGGGCCTGGGATCCTCCACCAGATCCCGAAGGACCTCTTTGAACTTTGCCGGCGGTTCCAGGTTGGGGTTTCCCAGGCTAAAATCATAGACATTTTCTGCCCCGTATTTGGTTTTTCTCTCGTTGCCTTCTTCGAACATCTTCCTGATCCAGGAGGCTCTCTGGATGAACTCGAGCGTTTTCTTGGAAGCGGACATGGGCAACCTCCTTGAAGATAATAAACCAGTAAAAATAGTCTTTTGATACCGCTTGTCAACAAAAATCGGGCTGAAAGAATCTTGACAGGACTCGCCGCTTTTCCTAGTGTAAGTAAATTTTGTCCGGGTATGCTCCCTTTTCAGCGCAGCCTGTCGGCTTCTTTGGACCTCGCTTCAAAGGAAGGAATACTCGGAGCCATTTCGATCATTGCAGGAGAAACCAAATATGGGCAAAAAGACCAAAAAGAAACCAACCGTCCTTATCCTGACGGGAGGGGGAGACGTCCCCGGATTGAATGCCTGCATCAAGACCCTGGTGTACAGGTCTGCAAGTGAAGGAATCAAGGTTCTCGGAAGCAGGCGGGGATGGGCCGGCCTTCTCGAATACAACCAGGAGGACCAGCGTTCCAGAAGCCGCTGCGTGGAAGAACTTTCTCCCCCGGAGGTGAGGACCATCGACCGGTATGGAGGGACTCATCTTCACACGTCGAGAACCAATCCCAGCGCGGCCAGATTGAGAGACGTTCCTGAATTTCTGAAAAAAAGATTTCCCGAAGGAGAGAAGACCACGGATCTCACCTCCCACGTGCTGGACAACCTGGAAGCGTTGAACGTGGATGCCATTATTCCCATAGGAGGGGATGATACCCTCAGTTTTGCCGAAAGACTCCACAAGGAAGGATTCCCCGTGATCGGGATTCCGAAGACCATGGATAACGACGTTTTCGGCACCGATTACTGTATCGGTTTTTCCACTGCGGTGACCCGTTCCGTGGAGTTCATTCACGCCCTTCGCACCCCCACCGGTTCACACGAAAGAATCGCGGTCATTGAGCTTTTCGGTCGATACTGCGGTGAAACCTCCTTAATCTCTGCCTACCTGGCCGGTGTGGATCGGGCCATCATTTCCGAAGTGCCTTTTGATCCGAAGAGGCTTGCGGAGCTAATCATGAAAGACAAGAGGGCCAACCCGAAAAATTACGCGATGATCACGATTTCGGAAGGGGCCAGGATCGTCGGAGGGGAGATGTTTATGGGAGGAGAGGCAGATGCATACGGCCACCTGAAACTCGGCGGTATCGGTGAAATAACGGGAACCACCCTGAAAGAACTCACCGGAGAGGACGTTCTCATCCAGAGGTTGTCCTATTTGATGCGAAGCGGCCCACCCGACTCTCTGGATCTGATGGTGGCCGTGAATTATGCAAACATGGCTGTGGACCTTTTCCTTAAAGGAGTTTTCGGCCGCCTGGTCGCCTTGAGCCAGGGGACTTACACGGACATCCCCCTGACCACGATCTCTGCAGGACAAAAGAGAGTGGACGTGAGGGAACTTTACGATGTGAAAGAATATCGCCCTAAGGTGAGGCATGTGACCGGGAAACCGATGTTTCTCTATTAGGGTGCCCCGAGGGGAGGACCGAGCACCCGCCTGTGAACTCACCGGAAACGATTTTGCAGGCTTCCTTTCATAGACATGAGGATTCGGGCCGGGAACGTGCCCGTGATCACTCACCGGGTCCCCAAGGGGCTCATATCCGGGCGCCCCTCGGGGTTCCCTTTTCTTCGAAGTAAAAATGGCGCTACTTTCCCCGGCAAAGAATTGTGCTAAAATAGACAGAAAAAACCGCTGATCCGGATCACGAACATCATGGAAAAGAGAAAGACGACGAGACGAATCCATGTGGGGAAAGTCCCCGTGGGCGGAGGAGCGCCCATCGCGGTTCAGTCCATGACCAACACGGATACCCGCAATGTGGAGGGGACTTGCGAACAAATAGGCCGACTCTCAGATGCGGGCTGCGAAATCGTTCGCCTCGCCGTTCCGGATTTTGAAGCCGCCGCGGCCCTGGGCGAAATCAAAGCAAGAGTTCAGGTTCCCCTTGTTGCGGACATTCACTTTGACCACCGCCTTGCCCTCGCCGCATTGGAAAACGGAGCGGACGCTCTTAGGATCAATCCCGGGAACATCGGGGGCCGCAGGGCGGTTGCGAAGGTGACCGGAGCGGCCAAAGAGGCGGGGGCACCCATCCGAATCGGGGTCAACGCAGGCTCGCTGGAGAAAAGGATCCTGAAAAAATACGGTCACCCATGCGCCGAAGCCATGGTGGAAAGTGCGATGGAGCACGTGAAGCTCTTTGAAGACCTTGGTTTCGAGCAGACAAAGATATCATTGAAATCCAGCAACGTTGTGAGTACCATTAAAGCCTATGAGATGCTGAGCGAAAAGGTGGATTATCCCCTTCACGTAGGCGTAACAGAGGCAGGGACCCTCGTATCGGGAACGGTAAAGAGCGCCATCGGTATCGGGTATCTTCTGGCCAGGGGCATCGGGGACACCATCCGTGTTTCTCTGACCAGAGATCCCCGGGAAGAAGTCAAAGTGGCCTATGAAATCCTCAGGGCGCTGGACCTGAGGCATCGGGGTCCCGAGATCATTTCCTGTCCCACCTGCGGCCGGACCGAAATCGACCTTTTTCAACTGGTTGAAACGGTGGAAAAGGCGCTTTGCGGTGTCGCCGCCTCTCCCAAGGTGGCCATCATGGGATGTGTGGTGAACGGCCCCGGGGAGGCCAAAGAGGCGGATATCGGGATCGCCGGAGGAAGAGGACAGGGAATCCTTTTTAAGAAGGGCAAGGTGGTCCGAAAAGTTGCGGAAAACCAACTGGCCGAGGTGCTGATCGACGAGGTGAAGCGATTGGTGGAGACGGGTCGTTAGGACGGGGCCCGTTATGAGCCCCCATTCATTGATGAAAAAAGAGCCAAGCGGAGCTGGAAGCGGAACATGCGATACTGCGAGTACTTTATCCCCACACTGAAGGAAGTCCCGTCTGATGCAGAGGTCATCAGCCACCAGTTGATGCTCAGGGCAGGGATGATCAGAAAACTGACTTCCGGCATCTATACCTACCTCCCGGCAGGTTTACGGTGCATTAAAAAAGTGGAAAACATCATCAGAGAAGAAATGAACCGGGCCGGCGCCATCGAGATTCTGATGCCCGCTGTGCAGCCAGGAGAACTGTGGCGGGAAAGCGGAAGATGGGATGTTTACGGCCGTGAGCTTTTGAGGTTCAAGGACCGCCACAATCGAGACTCCTGCCTCGGTCCCACCCACGAAGAGGTCATCACGGACCTTGTGCGTGGAGAAATTCATTCTTACCGGCAAATGCCGATGACCTTTTATCAGATCCAAACCAAGTTCCGGGACGAAATACGTCCCAGGTTCGGACTCATGCGGGCTCGGGAATTCATCATGAAGGACGCTTACAGCTTTGATGTGGATGAAAAGGGGGCAAACCGGAGCTACGAACGGATGTACGAAGCCTACACGAGCATCTTCCGCAGGTGTGGTCTTAAATTCAGGGCCGTTGAGGCCGATACAGGCCCCATAGGGGGACGTTTTTCCCATGAATTTATGGTCCTCGCTGAGACGGGGGAAGATCAGATTATCAACTGCACGAACTGCCGTTACGCGGCAAACTTGGAAAAAGCCGAGGTGAGGGAAGCGGAGGAATCGGATAACTCCCATGAATTGAAGCCCATCGAGGAAGTGAAGACTCCCCA